>Ga0181379_1000070_pt1 | contig 47330 bp, 36 predicted proteins | sample 2SPOviralmetaG_FD_130115 | JGI IMG/M metagenome (GOLD analysis project Ga0181379, IMG submission 130115) | Marine viral communities from the oligotrophic San Pedro Time Series (SPOT) site, San Pedro Channel, CA, USA - 2 SPOT_SRF_2009-07-10 | ecosystem: Environmental > Aquatic > Marine > Strait... | reverse complement strand
ACACCAGCAACTGGAAAATTTGGGTGCGTTGCGCCGTATCGCTTCGCTCTTAACTCTCCGCCCCTGCCCAAATAACATGGCTCACTACACCAAACAGCATGGCAAACGCCACAAACTCAATATAAATGTGCTCAGCAAAAGCCTTATCACTGAACTAAAAGCATACAGACATGTGTTTGCAGAGCTGAATGGCGTTAAAAAGAACATATACAACGACATCAATCAGTATATACAGTTCGTAAATTCGGACTTAATCACTGAACTCAGCATGAATAGTAGAAGTAGACTGCAAGTATGGGTAGTAGACAGTCACTCAGACAGTGATAAACGTGCATTTGAAGGGCATTGTTTGATGTTTGTTAATGCCAGTAGCAGTGATATCAGTGTGATGCGTAGTCAAAGTGGTGCAGAATTGGTATCTATCATAGAGCCAGGACAACGTTTCAGTATAAATCCCAGTCATAAACATCAGATATTAAACAATCACAGGGAGGAACCTGTGTATTTGTTGGGAGTTGACAACGGTTGGGACATGAGCATGTGGGCTAAAATGCTAAACAACTAGTGTTACAGCAAATATTATTAACAATATACTGCCAAAGAACACACATAACAAACTAAAAGCAGTTAAAAACAGTCTACCCAATGTGGGTTCGAACTGTTCATCCTTACTTCCCACACCCAATAACAGTTTTAACACAGTCTTCATCACTTAAATCCTATTTGCATGAACCTAGTATATGCTGGAGTTGATAATTCGCCACACATTAATTGAGTTTTTAAAGGATATTTTTGAATAAATTCATCTAAATTATCACAAGTATTGATGTGTCCTTCGAATTCTTCTGAATTATTACTTTGAATTATTAATAATTGATCCTCATCTACACTATTAAACCAATTATTATCCATGTGTTCGCAACTGGTATTGATAATCCAATTGGGTTTTACTGTAATTAATTCGCCACCTGTCTCAAATTCACAGTTATTTAATGTTAAATTATCCACATCAGCAACTACACCTTTATATTTCCATTCATTTTGCACATGCTTTTGATTTAATTTCTCTGATTTAGCAATACTTTCAGCATCAATATCTATTCCATACGTTCTTCTTATGTTGGGAAACTGTTGAAACAAAGGTTCTATTAAACTTCCAACCCAACTTCCTAGTATAATAACAGTATCAGGATTAGGTGCAGGCAGTTTTTCTATACGCACTCTCCACAATTCATCTATTAACCAAGCCTTACTGGCTAGTTGTCCTTTGCTAAATGCATGTGCAGGGTATGTATTTCTGTTTTGTACTATGTGTTCCCACTGACTAACAGGCATAGAGAAACGCAAATTAACATAATCAGTTACTTCTTCCCATGTTTTAAAATTATGATTCATAATATTCCCTTAACCATTCGTAATCATTTATTTTATTCAATGCTTCTACATCATTGATATGTTGTTTTGCATATTCATTTCCTGCTTTGGCTCCCTGTATGGCTTGCTCAACAAAGTCTCCTCTGTCTGCATTAAGCCATTTATTCAAACGTTGAGCACTTTCTTCATCTGTGTTAAGAGTCAACTTAACGCACTCTCTGAATGCACTTCTCCATGTGCTGTACTCATCTGTGTTAAACTGTGTTGTACATGCTACTTCAGGCATAACTTTAAAACGTGTACTTAAACCAGTTGTAAAGTCTATCCCCCAACTTGTTGCTTGTTGTACTTGTTTAGTATTAAACAGTTTAACTCCCCCATAACCATATGTGTCTCCAGTAACTGGGTTTTCACTGTTCCACACATGTGTAACTTCTTGGTCATATACATCTGGTATATAACTAAAATCAAAATCTTCTTTAACTACTGCATCACCATCAACTACCCAGAACATATCACTTTCACATATCTCACTAGCCTTCTTGTGTGCATTAAATATTCCTTCTACATCTTGTACTAATTGTGTATGACTTGGTAACTTGCTTAACAGTTCTTCTGCATTGTCTTGTTTGTATGTTATTAGCACTATAGCATAGTACTTGTATATACTTGCAATCTCTTTAACATACTGTAATTGACCTCTAGGCATTTTGTTTACTTTAATGTCATCACTAGTTATATCAGGTAACTGCTTGGGCCATAAACGTATTCCACCGTAACTGTGTGCTTTACCTGTAACAGGGTTAGCACGTTGCCATGTGTGTACTTTATTATGATTAACAGGTTCAGGTGTAAAGTTTACCATACCCTCTGGAGTATTAACATCGTAGTCTATAGTGTAAAACAGTTCAGTTGAACTTTGTTCTCTAAAGTCTTTTAGTTGTGCTAGTAATGGTTTATTCTTTTCAAACGTAAACTTCTGCCATTGTTTATCTTTAGAAGCAACAACAGGCATCTCTTTTAATCTATCAAACTCGTTGTTAAGTATCTGCTTCTCACTTTTAAATTCTATATTAGTAGGAATCAAACGTACTGCTGTACCCTTACTGCCACTATGCTCCCATGCATGGACTACATCTACATCATATTGTGTAGGATAATAATCAAACTTAAACTCTGCATCTATATCAACGTAAGGATCAACTATGTACATCATACTAGTACTCGTTTGCTGTGCTAGACGCTCATAGACGTCGTCTAAGCCGTCCTTTAGTTCTTCTGGCTGTAAGTAATACACTGGATACTCTTGTTGCGTACATGATATCTCTCGTATGTATTTGGGCCTACCCTTTACTTCGTTTTTGTGCCTTAAACTAATCCCACCGTAATCATATTGCTTACCTGTAAGTGGATTTTGTTTTTGCCATACATGTTGCTTACCTACATCATATGCATTAGGTTGAAACCTGAAATCAAATGTACTTAAGATATCCACATCTTTATCCACAACCCAGAACCAATTGTAACTACTTTCTTGTAAACCTTCATCATAGGAATCAAACACTTCGTAACCTTTAGTTCGAAGTTGTGCTAGTTCTTCTGACTCTATATCATTTGTGGGGTCTGTTGTGATAAACTTACTCTTACCTTTTTCATTTACTGGAACAAGTTTAACACCACCTGCTCTGTAATCACTAACACTTTCTATTGCTCTAGGGTATTTGAATTCTAAGTCTCCCCTGTACTTAAATATCAATATGTATTCATTGTCATGTTCCTGTGGCACATAGTTTAACTCTTTAGTAATTTGGTGTTCACTATCTACTAACCAAAACATATCTGTTTTACTTTGTTTCTTAAACTTCTCGTAATCCATAATGTCATCACTATAAAACAAATCATACTTTACAGGTATCACATCTTCTTTATAAATGTATTCCTCTACAAAGTTTCTAAACGGCTTTGCTCTCATAGGATTACGAACTAGCCTTACTCCACCACATCTAATATCATGTGGCTCTTTTATATCTGCTGGATATCTATAATCTAAATGTCCTGGCATCTTGAATACATGTATATACTCTTGTTCAAACTCTGTAGGAACATATAACCATTCGCCATTAATGTATTTTAAATCCTCATCTATAACCCACATCCAATCTGTATTGCATTCACTAAACAGTTCGTTATACTTTTCTACTGTGAACTCTTTTTCATTAACGTAAAATACATCATACTGTATGTCTCTAATAGGACATGTTCTATGTATCTTTACTTCGGCATCTCTCCAATTGTCTGGAACTAATCTAACACCTCCCATACTCATTGGATATTTGTCTTGTAATTGATTAGGCATCTTAAATGAATGTATCATTTTATATTCAAAAGGATTAGGTGCCCAGTTAATATCATCTTGTATAAGATGTTGCTTGTCTATAAGCCAAACATACTCATCGCTTTCACTATCACGTTGACTATAGTCCTCCACATCATCTACATACAACACAGGATAATGTATTGTTGCATCTAAGTAATCGTGATACTTAATCTTAGAATCATTCCATTCACGTGGATATAACTTAACTCCCCCTTCCTTTTCAGGATACCTGTGTTCTAATTGTCCACGTAAATGAAATGAATGTATATAGCCTGGTTCAAAGTTCCCTGGTGCCCAGTCTATATTGTCTGCCAACTTATACTCTGAGTCCACGCACCACACATGTGTGGCTTGTGGATTATTCTCAAAGTAGTTCCCTGGTGATTGCTCAAACAAAATTTGAAACTGTTTCTTACATACAATCTTATTGTGCATCACAGTTTCTTTGTTACCTTTCTTAGGTAACAGTCTTACGCCCCCGTAATCTTCTTCGTTCCACTTCCATGCATGACCATACATTGCTGTATGTCTATCAGGCACATAGTCGAACACTGAATAATCTGTTACTACAACATCACTATCAATTACCCAATACAAACTAGTTGTACTGTTTATATCCTCAGTACTGTCTATTTGTTTTGCAAATGGCAACTCCTCTTTTAAAGATTCGTTATCACCTATGTAGTAAATGTTATACATCTTTCTTTAATCTTTTCATCTTCTCTTGTACAATAGGATCTTGGAATATTAGATCCATGTAAAAGTAAAACCTGTCGCCTTGTTCTAACTCAGCGAACATCAATTGTTGCATACTCCATGTGCAATCGTCTCTGTGAAACCTAGCACTCATGCCACACCTAGGACACTTGTCCTTTAACTTATAAAACATTACATCATCTTCTTCGACAATAGGATCATATATCCATGGGTCTCTACTCATCTTTTCAAACACCACGTGACTGTCTGGACTACTAACAACTTCGCGAATAATTTGCTTTACATATTGTTCACTGTCTTTTTTAATCTCTGACATGTACCTGTACCTTATAATGTTTTGCAAACTCTTCTGCTTCTGCTTCTGTGTTTACAATTGGTTGTCCTTTAATATTCAAACTAGTATTCAACACAACAGGACAACCGGTTTCTGCATACCATTGTCTCATGGCATGATATAAATCTGGATGTTGGTTCCTATTAACTGTTTGAACTCTACTTGTTCCGTCTGCATGACATACTGCTGGAATCTCATCTGGTCTTTTGCACTTAGCAACAAAACTCATATAAGGACTGCTTGTTATACCCGCAGGCATTTCAAACCAATCCTCTACATGTTCTTCTAATACTATAGGAGCAAAAGGTCTAAACTCTTGCCTACGTTTTATTTTATTAACTTTGTCTTTAATATTAGGACCTCTTGCATCAGCAAATAAACTTCTATTACCTAATGCTCTAGGACCAAACTCTGCTCTACCATTTGCAACTCCAAAAATATTTCCTTTACGCAAACTTTGTAAGAACTTTTCTTTGGGCCATTGTCCTTTTATGTTAGTACCTAAGTAAGGACCGTTCCATTCTAAAAAGTTTCCTGTATTCTCAAAATAATATAATGCCGCGGCACCAAGACTGCTACCCGCATCACCTGGGTTAGGCATTATCCAAACATTTTTAAATATATCATTTTCATATATCAAACTATTAGCAACACAGTTTAATGCAACACCACCCATGTAAACTAAATTACGACTACCACCGCTGTACTTAAATGCTAGTCTGCAATAAGCCATAATCCTTTCTTCAACAACTGCTTGAGCACTTGCGGCTAAATCAAATTGTGTTTGCTCATCTTCTACATCTATGTTGTTAAAGAAACTGCTAGGCAAACCTTTACTCATATCAATTGTTTTTAAACAGTTGTGCAAATCGTCAATAGGAGTATCAAACAAATGTGTTTCCATTTTAGTTTTGTAAATAGGTTTGCCATATGCCGCCATACCCATTAAGATGTATTCATCCTCCATAGGCTTTAATCCTATTGCACTTGTAACAGCAGTATAAAATAATCCTAAACTATTTGGGAAGTCTATCTCATGCCGTAACATAATACGTTCATTCTTTTGCCATGTACTAATAGTTGCAGTTTGATATTCACCTATAGCATCTATTGTAACAATAGCCGCATCGTTCCAGTTATCACATTCTTCTGGCAATGTCAACATACCAGCCGCCGCATGGCTTTGATGATGTAAACAGTTAGTAACAGGTATGCCTTTTAGTTGTGGATAAAAGTCTTTAATCCAATCTTCAGCAGTTGGTTCTGTAAAAGCAGACTTTATACTACTCCAAGATAACTGTGACATTCTTCTTTTCTTTTTTAACTTACTGCTCTCATGTAAAACTATTACATCAGGCAGACCATGACTTAATGCTTCTTTCATTAAGCCTTGATTTAAGAATGCATCATTCTTCTCTCTACTATATCTCTCGGCATGCCCGGCAAACAAAATTTTACCGTCTTCAACAACACTAACACTAGCATCGTGAAACATACAACTTATTCCTAATATCCTCATCTTACTCCTATCTATATATAAAAGGATCGCTCTTACGCATCTTCTCTAATTTCTTTTTTAATCTTTCTTCTTCTTTACTAGACAACGTATTGTTAGGTAACTCAGGCACAGACTGTTCAATATTATCAGCAGGCTCTAGCCCACCCATGTCAACAACATTGTCTACAGGACCTAGACCATTCATATCTTCTTTTTCTTTATTCATTTTTTATTCCTTAAAATATAATTCTTTCACGAACTTTTTTAGTCCTGTGCTGTACCAATCATGTACTTGCTTGTCACCATGTAATGTAGATGAAAAGTTTCTAGAATGTTTTATTATCATTTTATCAACAAATGCATCATATGGTTCAAAGTAGTTGTCCCAATTCATAAGTCTTTTATAACTAAGTCCAACATTTGGATTACCAGGTTCAAAGTCAACTGACATCCATTTAGCACAACTACTCATCATAACATATGGTGTATTTGTACTTTCAAATATTTTAGACAATGCTATAGTATCTGACATTCTTCTTTTACGACCATGATCCTCACTTGTCATGTACAATGTAAAATAATCAAACAACAACTTAACGTCTGTTCCTATTATGTTACTTGCTGGTCCTGGATCAACTCCTTGAGCCCAATGGTATGTATCTTCTTCACCATCTTCATTTTCAAAGTAAAAATAGTGTCTACTAAATGTAGTCCATCCTATTAAGTATAAACAATTATTGTTTTCATTTTCTGCTAGATGCTCAGTTGCCTTTTCTCTAATGTAAGTATTACCTCCACCAGGCACACTTAAATCTATATGCTTTAATCCAAACTCATTTGCAACATGTCCTGCAAAAGTAGTTCCCTTACATTCACTGCCATACATATGACTACATCCTATTGAAACCAATGTATCAATCATTTAACATTCTCCATAAGTCAGGTATGCTGTCTTTGAAACTTTGGTCACGTTTGTTGTCAAGTAACTCTGTGTACTCTTTGAATATTTGCATTTGCTTTTCAGCATCAGCATTGACATTCTCATCTTCCAATGCTTTTATAATTCCTTCTACCGTAGCAAGATTTCTCTCGTCGTCTTTAAAATATTTACTAGTGTTAAGCCAGTTCCTTAATCTTTTCTGGCCCTCTACTCTTACATGCTTAGGCAAGTTTCTAATGTCTAAACATTTAGGATAGTTGTTCATTAAAAAACTAATGTCTATTCTTCTTCCACTAAACTTTGTAATTTCTTCTGCATAGTCTAATAAGTCTGTAATGTTTAGTATGTTATATATTTGTACAACAGGACTAAACAATATATTACCTACAACTTCTGATGTTGCATAGTCTTTAATATGTTTGTCCACAACAGTCCAAGTACTGCCACTTCTGATATACTCATTGTATTGTGCATAGCCATCAACACTTAAACACATCAACACATCTCTAAACTTGGCTAGTAAGTCTATAAACCTTGGTTGAATGTTTGTCATATTACTATTGAATACCAAATCGATATCTTTAGCAATACCCAATTCCACACACTTCTCTAATATCCAATATGTGCGTTGTATAATAGTTGGCTCACCGCCTGTAAAATATAATCTGTTTACATTGGGTAACCATTCCTCTACTGCTTCTAAAAACTCTGGTGTGTCGAACCAAGGCTGAGTGTAGTCACTAAAATCATTCCAATGTGTATGCTTTACTACAAAGTCTCTTTCTTCTTGTGTGTACAATTCATCATCTTTAAGTTCTTTATAAATTGCACTACTGTTTTGACTTTGACACATTCTACATCTTAAGTTACACAGAGTTCCTAATCTAAAATCTAAATACTGAGGAGGTTCATCAACGTGATAATCATTCTCTCGACTCTTATCTATTATTCTTTCAATCTCATCAGCATTACGATGAAACCCCATCCAGTCTTTAATATAGTTTTCTCTGTAACTTGGAATACCTAAGTCCTCTAACTCATAACATGGTTCGCAACCAATAACACGTTCCCCGGTGTCCATTTGTCGTCTTATATGTTTGTAATGTTTACTATTCCAAACATCTCTCATATCCCCGCCTTTACTTAATAATAAAACATCTCCAGTTTGCATTCCATCAAACTCCATAAAACTATCATCAGTTTTTATTTGCCCATTGGCAACACAACAGAAGTTTACTGTTCCACTAGGTTGTGTCATCACATGTATCCAAGGATACGGACAAAATGTTTTACTATAGTCTTTCATCTTTCTTATCTATACCTATTAATTCCATTGTGTTTACTAACTCCATAGCATCTTTTTTCTCGAACCATGGCTTAACGTGTTCATACAATTCAGGAAATGTTTTTGCAATACTTTCATTTCTATACTTGTCGCTGAATACAGTATGGTTAACAAATAACTCCATCATGTTCTCATAGTGTTCATTGTTAATAAAGTTTAACGTACTCTGTATCCTAGGATCAGAATTGTCTTTAAACTTGTCTGTGAGTGCCTGCTTTGCTTTTAAAGGCAATGCTTTAGCACTAACTTGTTCAGGTACATACACCATATTAAAATGTATATCACAATCTAAGTTATGTTCTTTGTCATACTCTAATAACTCATCCATATAGAATGCGTTAAATATTCCAACTGTATAAAACAAGTTTGTCCTTATGAAGTCATGCTGTTTAAACTTCCAAAAGTTTTCCATTACAGCATCAAAGTCTTGCGGATGTCTTATGTAATTAAATCTTTCCCCAACACCATCTATGCTAAAGAACACTTGTACGTCTTTAAATTCTTTCCAAATTGGAAGGGCGTGTTCAGGATATATACTTCCATTACTATTGTAACTTAAAGTAATATCCTTAGCACGACCCTTCTCAACGAGTCCTTCCAATATCTCAAAATGTCTTTTGATTAAGAAAGGCTCGCCCCCAAAAAACTCTAAACTCTCTACTTCTTCTATTTGGTGTTCTAGTTCATCCCAAAACTTTTCGTTATGCTCGGGCCACATTCCTAGTCTACCCATTTTCTTTGCTAACTGATTTGTATCACCATCACGTTCTATTTCTTCTGGTACCCATTGACTACTTGCAAAACTTGTACATATTCTACACTTAGTATTACAAATGCTACCTAATTTTAGATCCATACTTTTAGGACGAAGATGTTGTAAGTTATCTACATGATGACCGAACTTTAACAACTCCCTTTTACGTTTACTTTCCATACCTGCTTCTTCTTCGTTCCAACAGTTGTAACATGCTTCAGGCTTCTTACCATCTAGAAAATCTTGTTTTAAGTTTGCAAGCCACTCGCTATCCCAAGCATCTTTTAATGTATGACCATCTGCTAAATTTAATCCTGGTGCTGTTTCTTGCATAACACAGCACACACCAATGTCTCCATTAGTACGAGCCTCTTGGTTTATCCAAGGTAGTATGCAAAAATGTTCTGGTCTATCCATCTTGTCTTGTAAACTCCTCGTTTATATCTACTTCACTATAAACGTTTTTGTATTCTACAAACTCAGGAAAAACATTAAAGAAGTCTTCTTTTCTAAACACATCCATCTCTTTAATTTCTTTAAACGTATCTGGTAGCATGTAGTTTTTATCTTCCCCTTCTAAAAAGTTTTGAAACATACTAAATCCATTTGTTGCTCTTCCTAATTTGTCTTTGTCTTTAATCTCTGTTAATAACTCTTTTACATTTTTAATTGCATTGTCTTGTATTTCTTTAGAATGTATTGTTGCTCTGTATATAGGTTTGCCAAACAAAATGTTTAATTGAAAGTCTTCAAGTTTAATAAATTCTTTTTCAACCATATACCTATAAAAGTCTGTAATAGATATTGCATTAAAGAAGTCTACAGTTGCACTAATATAAAAGTCTATGTTAGGTAACTCTGTTTTAATCCTAGTAATGTTATTTTCTATTTCACTCCACACAGTTCCTTTCCTTATGTATTCTGCTCTTGCATGGCTGTCATCTAAACTTGCACCTATGTTAATATTATTAAAGTTCTTCCATAGTTCTATAGCATCGTATTCTTTATAAGTTAGTTTGCTAAGGTTTGTGTTATAATGAACTTGCACATCTGTTCTACCTAACTCTACAAGTTTGTTCATAACATACCAATGCTCATCCATTATTAACGGCTCCCCGCCTGCCCAATATATTTTTTCTACTGTATGTAAGTAAGCATCGAACTGCGATAAAAAATCTTCACTACCTTTTTTAATTTGATGTATTGCTTGTTTAGGAGTAAAATTATATTTACTATCTACTGCATCATGGAACCATAGGCTACTTAAATCTGGGCCACACATTCTACATTTCATATTGCATATATTACTAAAACGTATATCCATATAAGCCATGTTTACATCTTCTACTTGTCCGGACTCTTCTGTACTTTTAACTAATTCCATTTTGTTTTCAAACTTGTTCCATTCATTTGGTTGTAATAAAAACTCTTCATTACTTTTCATTCTTAAAGAATCACTTCTACCTAATGCCTCTTGGTCGTAACACTTAGTACAACTATGATGTTTCTTATTGTTTAAAAAATCATTACGCATTTTTCTAAGTTGTTTACCATTATAAACTTCTGCTATTGTTTGCTCGTTCAAATCTCCTACAACATCTTCTGCTGTAGTATTACTCAAACAACAAGGAAACACCTTGCCTTGAGGCCATGGGTGCATGTGTATCCAAGGTAGTATGCAAAAAGCATCTCCCTCTGCCAACTGCTTTATTTCTTTATCGCTCTTATTATCCATGCGTTCAAGTCCCACTCCCACCAATGTTGTTCACCGTGTATAAAGTTACGCGGGTCGTTATGATGATTGTTGTGCCACCCTTCTCCAAATGTTATTAAGTTAACCAAAAAATGATTAACACTCTTGTCTTCTGTTGCCCAAGTTCTATATCCTAATTGTTTTAATCCCTTTCCATGTCCCCATGTATTAAAGGCACCAGTTGCCCACACACATAAACTTACTGGTATAAGATATGCATATAGTATTAACCAAGGATCTATAAGTCCTAGTAATGTATTGTAAAGTACAATCCAAAGGAAAAAGTTTTCATGTGTATTTAATATACCAGTATTTCTTAACCAATCCTTTCCAAGTCTTAAATCATAATTGTCATCCTTTAATCCTAAAGTCCAACTTTTCCATGTAGACATATGATGAGGACTATGAGGATCTCCTTCTCCATCTGTGTCTATATGATGTTCTCTATGTTTTATAATATAACCAAACGTACTTGTTAAACTTGCTAACGTTCCTGATATGTTTAACACATACTCCCAAAACTTATTAGTTTCGAAACTCCTATGTGCAAAGTACCTGTGTTGTCCTACAAACAATCCTATACTAGCAAACCAAAAGTAAACGCCTGCTGTTACCCACCAGTAACTAGTAGGACCCATAAAAAGTCCAGCAAGTAATCCTGCGTGAGCAATCCATCTCAATGCATCGCCTTTTGTTTTAGTATATCGTAGTATGTCCACCAGACTCTACTGCCTCCTTTAATCTTGGAAATGTTTCTCTCCAATCACTATGGTCATTATTATCTAACAAGTCATTGTATCTGCAAAACTGTTCCCATTTTAATTCGTCCCAGTCGTCATTGTTATACATGCTTAACAATGTTCCTAACTTGTGGTCATTACCCATTAATGTTCTAAATTTTGTATGTATCAACTCTCGTGCCTTGGGAGGTATAACTCCAGGACTTAGGTAATCAGGATCATACACAAAGTTCATGTCAACTTCTAATCCCATCTGTTCTGCCCAAAAGAAAAAGTCAGGTAATGTTGCATAGTTATATGCACTAACTGTTTGAGTAATTCTTAAATTAAGTTTGTCTCGATGTTCCTTTAAAGTGTTTACAGTTTGAATTACCGTATCCCAATCTGTGTTAGTTCTTATAAAGGCATTACGTTCGCCTAAATCATCTATACTCAAACATATTCTTGCTTCTTTAAACTCGGGCCAGAGTTTTAAAGCAATAGGTGGTAACATAGTACAATTAATATTATACCATAGCACAATATTTTTACTACGTCCACTATCGACTAACTTTTGCAAGTAAGTCCAATGTTGTTTAATTAATGTAGGTTCACCGCCATTGATATATAGCAGTTCTAAATTTGGTGCTGAGTTATACAAGTCTTCATAAAAGGAATCATCTTCGGGCCACTTAAAATCGTTTGGATAATCTAGTCCTAAGTATCCTTTGTTAATGAAGTCTGCTTTTTGAACAATGTCTTTATAGTCTTCCAACCACTTGCTGGAACTAGCAGGATTGCATGTACGACAGCGGACATTACATACATTGCCAAGACGAAGCTCAACAAAACGAAGATCCATAGGTATGCTACCATCCTCACTCGTAAGTCCGGATGCCCAATTGGCGGAGTTTTGTGGAAAAACTGTTGTCTCATGATTACGTTTACTCTTTAGTCCTTTGTCTTCTTCCTCATAGCATCTACTACATGCTTTAGGCTTCTCATTATTTAACATCTGTAAGCGAACTTCTTTATAATAGTCACTGTTTAAATGTTCGTTTATACTGCTTTCGTTGAGTGTTAAAAACTCGTTGTCATTCCGAGCTCGGTTTAACCCATCGGTATGGTCACTGATACAACATAGTGTAACACCACCGTGTGGGTGTGTTGCTAAATGTTGCCAAGGTAACGGGCAGTATGTTTTACTCATTTATGCTCCAAAAATACTATGTACCTTTGTTGCGTGTGTTACCGTAATGGATAACTTCTACTCCCTCAATCTCAGGCGTCTTTCTCCATGGATCTAGAACCTTACTACCTTTTGCAAAAGATAGTTGTGATCCATTTCCTGTAGCAACTGTAAGAGCCTCATCTGCTCCTGTTACTCTGTGTGTATCGTACCAACCTGGTACTGTGTCTAGTTGTTCGCCGTAAGTAATTTGGGGGTTGTGCGCCAACAAAAATACTGCTGGATTATTTAGTATATCGTCGTTAGGAATATCTCCTGTCTGCTCATCATAGTAATGCACATCTGCATCTAATTCTTTTAAGTAGTGTCCGACTAACATACTGCTTGATCCTGCTTCATAAGGCACTAATGGTTTATATGCTTTTCCTACAATTACAATCGGTAACTGTTCGAACCATTTGCCTTGGAACATGTACCCTTCTGATAATACACTTAGTCTTTGTGCCATATTCTTTGCTTGTACTTCTCTTGAAAGCATTACTGCATCGAATAGGTCATAGCCTAAGCCTAATTGCTCCGCCATGAAACGTAAAGCAATATTATCTCTTGGGTGGCATGCACCACCATCCCCCATTCCAGGTTTCATGTAACCTGGTCCCATAATACGTCTGTCACTTTGAGCAAGTGCATCACAAACTACTTCTGCGTTTATGTTACCTTGCTTTTCTGCAACGTCTTGTATCATATTTACCAGACTGACTTTTGCTGATATAAACGTGTTATAAAACACTTTGATACATTCACATTCGTCCCACGTGCCTATAACGTAACGTGGTTCGTTCTGCATAATTGTCTTATAGAAGTCAACAAGTTCTTTAGCATCGCCTGTTTCACTTCCATCGTTAGTACCTATCATTACCATTTCTGGATTAACCATATCCCACTTAACTGTACCCATAGCAATAAGATATGGATTATATATGAAGCGAGTGTTTGTCAATAAAGGTACAAAATCTCTTCTAACAGTTCCTGGTAGAACTGTACTTATAAGGACTATTAATTGTTCTTTTGTCGCTACAGCATTTACTTGCTTAAGAACATCTATTACTACCGAGTAGTCAAAGTCCTTGTTTGGTAAATGGCTGGTAGGTGCCTTTCCATCATATTGTGGATCATGTGGAGTCTGTACTGCAACAAAAACAATTTCTTGTCCTATTACTGCTTCTTCCAATGTGTTAACCATTGTAAAGTTTTCAGGCTCTACTGGATTAACATCATATCCAACAACATCATGAACCTCGGCGACCATCTCGGCACAGGCTTGTCCTAACTTGCCTACACCAATAAATCCGATTGAGGCCATTAGTGTCTCCTAATTTATGTGTCTGTTAGTTGTTAAATTAACAACTATTATTATTTATCTTATTTAATTTTAGCGACTATTATGCTTTGGATCGATTCTACTCCACCAATCCCATAGTTCAGGGTCTGCAGAATATATTTCTTCAATAGTAATACTTGCATTTGTGCCACCATCATTACGCATTCTGGCTATCTCTCTTTGCCATTGTCTACCATTAAAGAACTGATCCTCATGAGTATCAGGAAACTTTTCTTCGAATGTTGGTGTTGCTAGGATTTGATTAAGTTGATTAATCAACGTTTGTTGCTTGGGTGTTATAATAGGAGTAAGGTCTTCTATAAGTTCACGTACTATTCTATCTAATATATGTCTGGGCCAACTCATAAAACTGAATACTATGTCAGGGTGGAATGCAAACATGTTCTTTGTTTCTATTTTTACATCTAGTTCTAATGCGTACTCTACAAACTCACGTAAGCCAAATAGTCCTGGACCTGTTAGTGTTAAGTCCATAAGCATTTTATTGTTGCCGTTTGGTAATGCTACACCTTCTCTAAAGTTTCTGTCCCACTCTTCCCAACTTAGTCCTGTTCTAATAAACTCTCCTATTTTTCCTATGCCGTCTATACTAGCACACATAGTCCAGTCTTTTGCTTGTGGCAACCAATCGTACAAGTAATGCTTACCATATCTCACTCTACTTAAATTACTATTGTATCTTAAATGAACTTTATGTAAGTTATTATCTTCTGCAAGTCTATTCATAGCTCGCCAATGTATATCATACATTAATGGCTCACCACCAACCCAATATATTTCCTCTACTATACCTCTACATATAGAATCCCAAAACTCTTCTTCAACAACTTCTTTTTGAAACTTCTCTATAATCTCTTTGTTCTCTGGAATCATAAAAGGTTGATTCTCTGGTGACCAATGTCCTTCCTTCCGTTTTTCTGCTTCCCAACTACTACTTAATTGTTCACCGCACATACGACATTTAAAGTTACACAAATTGCTAACACGATAATCAAAACTGACTGGCTCCATTGTTGTATAGCCATTCTCATCTGTACTTTCGAAACATTCGTCTATCTTATCTTCAAATAAGAATCCTGTAAACCATTGTCTATAATTACTTTGACTTAATAAGTTATCATTACAAACATCACATTGTGGAATCTGTTCACCTGCCATAAGTTTCTTTCTTATGTCCATCATGTATTGACTGTTCCAATGTTCTTTTAATGTTACAATATTTTCTTTATAGTCCTCTATAGTACCAGACTCTCTCACCTTTCCATAACGTTCATCGTTACTTGCATCTATGTATTGCTTTTGAAATTTGTGTTCTTCTCTACTAGCACAACACATACGCCTTTCACTTTGTGGACTTATATATGTATGTGTCCATGGTGCTGTACAAAATACTTTATTTGGAGAACTTGGATGTACGTTACCACCAGACCATATAGGCTTAATCTTTTTCATCTACTGCTCCGCCTAAACCGTCAGTGGTTGTAACCCAACCAATACTGCTACCTACTTTACGTTTTATGTTTGGATTAAATCCAGGATCATCTTTGTATTTTTCATCATCGTAATCATCATCACTCTCACCTGTTTGGCGTCCACGCACTTTCATTTCTACAACCTTAACTTCACCATCTTCTGTTACAATACGTTTTGCATATAATGTATTTGTTATTCCTGTGCTGTCTGGTGCTTGTATATCTTGTATCTCATCATCTGAAATATCTTTAACTTCTATACTGTTATACCATTCTGCAAGTCTTGGAAATGTTTCTGTAAAATTAAATCCACGTCTTGCATCATACTGTTCGTAGAATACTTTAAAGTCATGGTGTAACAAGTCTTGTTCTGCAGTATTTCTATGCGGTGTTTTAACAACATCTAAGTATTCTATAAGTCTACTAATTTGGTCTTCTTCCCAAGGTTGTAAAAGTTCTGCACCTGTAATGTCTGACTTCTCTCCACGTTCTCTTACGGCATCTAACCAATCACTAATCTCATCGTGATACATTTTTCTTAAATGGTCTGGCAATGTAAGTGGACTTTGGAAACTTGGAAAACGTAATATGTTTACACTGATACCCGGAACATGATGTCCGTACTTACGTTTCATATCTAAGCACCAATCCCAAAAGTCTGTTATACTATCTAAGCATAACGCATTAATAGTCATCATCATATGTACACCTTCGTAATTGGCTTCAGTGGCAAAACGTTCAAACTGTTTAGTCCATATATCCCAATTAAGTCCATCTCTAATATATTCTGCTTGTGGACCTTTTGCTTCACAACTTGTATATACATGAAAGTGGTCTATGTGTTGAGTAGCATCTATAAATTTATTAAGCAAAGGTTCTTTAGCCATTAAGTTACTGTTAATTGCTAAACGCATATTCTTTGCATTAGGTTCATCTGTTTCTTTAAACCAATCAAACAGTTTGTAAATACTTGGAGTCATTAACGGCTCACCACCTGTAACTCTTATCTCTTCTAGCTCTTTACTTAACTCGGGCCACCACTTCCAAAATGCAGTAACGTATGGATTATCTTCCCCTTGGTCAAACGGCTCGGCGTATGGGGCATCATCTATAAAGTGTCCTCTTGCATCACTCTTAATACCTTGATAGCCTCCGTTAGTTCGAATATCTTTTACCCATGTGCTACTAAAAGCAGGATTACAATAACTACATGCTAGTTGACATGTCCTATCAAATGCAATCTCACAAGTTTTTAAATTTACATCTTCGTTGTAATCTAATTTTGCAATGTGTTTTAAATCTCTATCCTCATAGATAACGGTCTTGTATGTTCTATCAGATACAGGTTCATTACCGTCAGAGTCTTTACCCATGTCCTCAATTTTCCAACAGTACTCACATTCTTTTGGTCTTGTACCATCTTGCATCATTTGACGCATTTTCTTTTTGTGTCTAGTGTTATGAATAGCACTAGGATTAGTTTTTATTTCTTCTAAATCTATTTGATGTGCTGGAGGGTGATGACAACTCGTGGTACCACCATGCCCTAACCATATAGTAGCATTGTACCACTTAGCACCACAAAAACTTTCTGACACAGGATCAATCATCCTTGCCTTAAATTCTCTATGTGTCTCTCCGACTTTTCTAACCATCAAAATTTCCTACATCAAAACTTAACGTTCTCATTTGAGTATTGTCCTGTAATTCAATTACCCATTCAATCATTTCTGCTACACTATCAGCAGTCATCATAATCTCTTCTATGTTATTTACACCTTTGAGCCAAGCAGTACTGTCGGTGTCTACCATGCCTGGTTTTATCATTGTTACTCTACACATGCCTGGTTTAAACTGATTTGATAATTGTAGGCATGCCCAATCTAGTCTTGCTTTGTCACTAACATATGGCGTCCAGTCTTTGTTATAACCCATTTGGGCAAAGTTAGTTATACTGTCACTACTAATTGCACCCATGTTAATAATTAACTTAGGTGTATTAACCCATTGCTCATACATTGTATATAGCAACCTTACTTGATTGTCTGGTACATAAGCATTGTTTACTAACACATCGGCGTCCCACTCTAGACATTCGTTCACAACTTTTTTAACTGTGCTTGTACGCATTAAGTTATAACCAGTACTCTGACTAAACCCTTTTACTTCATAATTGTCTTGGTCAAGCCGTTCAACTAATGCTTTACCTATACCTCTTGTATGTCCTGTTATTGCTATCTTCTTCATATTATATCTCTATCATGGTTATATCATATACATTAAATTTTTGTTCCACACACCACTGAATAGTTTTTGCAACCTCAATAGGTTCTAGTGCTGGGTGTGTGTATTTTACATCTTGTCTTGTTGCAACTAGTCCTGGATTAATATTAGTTACCTTACAACTGCCATGGCCCTTAGCACCCAAGTAAACGTCATCTACAGCATTTTGTAATGCAACCTTATCCTTTTTATACTTTTCTAAAATAGGTCTTTGTATGGGGTATTTTACAATGCTATTTACATTTATAATATGTTTATTAGTATCTTCCCAACTATTATAAAACAAATTAAATAAATCTATTTGATGTCTATGACTGTATGCATTATTAATAAACACATCACAATCTCCTGCACTTTTAAAAATTTCCTCAGGCTCGTTAATGTCAAACCCATTACTTCTACTAAAGCCTAACACTTCATGTTCGCTGAATATATCAGCACATGCTTTACCTATGCCTTTAGTGTGTCCTGTGATTGCTATTCTCATATTCCATATTTTCCATCAATGGCATCTTGTGCCATTCTTATTTTTGTAGCACTAATGTCTTCAATATCTTTATCAAAACTTTCTTGTTCAATTTTATATCCAACATCTCTGCCATATGTTATATTAGTAATATTTGGTACTACTTCTATTTTTACTTTACCTGCATAGTTTACTAATTGTTTTTCTAAATTATCCTTAACTTGGTTTGCTGTATAAGGATTTGCATCATCACTTTTCATATCTCTAATCATTAAATGTACTTGCCCATGCTTTTCTATTGCCCTATCGAACAATGCTTTATGTCCGTTATGCCAAGGCTGATATCTTCCTAGCAGTTGTGTAGTAGGTGCTTTGTTATCCCATATACAACGTCTGCCTAACTCCCATGCAATTCTAATTGCATCTTTATTAAAGTTTTTCTCTCTAACTATATAATCATACTTTGACGGCTTTTCAAATACTTTATTAGTGTCCTCATACTCACTGGTAGTTATTGTGTCTACCCAAATTTTATAGTCTGCATTAAATTGTTGTCTTGCTAATCTAAAAGGCGCAACAAAGTCTGCTATAGCAATTTTACCTTTGCTTATAGAAGTATCACATAAGTCACTCATCCTTTTACTTTGTCTTTGCCTTCCTTCATAACTAAAGTCCCAATCGTTTGCTTTCTCTCTAACGTCATCTGCGTTAAAATGTTCAGCATAGTCACCCAAATATTCTTTTAGATGACTTGCCAAATAAGTCTTACCAGAACCTGGTAAGCCAAAAATTAATACTCTCACTTCATAAATAATCCTTTGATGGATCTCCCTTTTGACATGTCTCCATTGAAAGTCATCTTACCACTCATTACAAGTGAAGCAGGATTCATTCCTTTTGTAAACATATCTATCATTGTGTCTTTGTTTAAAAACCCTACAGTAATATCTGCATGTGGTAGATGTTGATTATTAACATAACATCTTTCATCAAAAACACTAACGGAAAACTTTCCGTTGTCTTCATTTATTACACTGATGTTTATATCAACATCAACACCTTCGCTGTTCTTTCTATTAAAACTTGATTCTAAATCATTCTTTATTTTAATAAAGTCTAGCATATTTTTAATCCTTATCTTGTGGGTATCCCTGATACCATTTTTGTATTGTGTCCATTCGGACATCACGCCATGCTTTTACATCTAAGCCATACATAATCATTGTGTCATTACTTGTATAATTTTTCATATCAAGTTTTTGCTTATGTATTTCTTTATTAAGAGTACATGGCATTACTCTCAATTCTCCTGTGTCTATTTTAGTAAACTCTACTGTTACTACACCTTCTTTAAGTGCATTATATAAATCGTTATTCATGTTATGTCCATATGTTTACTAGTATTGCTATACACAATCCTATTACAATTAAATCTAATACTTTAGATATTTTCATAGTAATGCATCAGCCTCCTCACAAATTTCCCACCAGTCTTCCATTTCTGGAAATGTTTTTAAGAAGTCTGTGTCTCGTCTTTTGTCGTGTTGTGTAAAAAACTTAAAAAAGTTTGCTCTTGCTTTATACATTTTATCTCTATCAAGCCCATTACCGCCTTTCATAATTTCTAAATTTCTTTTTACTTTCTCTATCTCAAAATCTTTAAAACCTCTATAATCTATAAAGTCTTCGTTTGCTTTATGCATTTCCATAAATGCTATTGCTTCTTCTACATAACTTTGATAATACTGTGGAAGTATTTCTATATTTTGCCAATAAGGTGCTCTTAATAAAGGTATATCAAACCATATACGTTGTTTAGGTACTACAGCATAAGGCTCATGTTTATGTCCGCCGTTGTCTGGTATTTCAATATATTTTGTGCCTTGTCTATCTTTAGCATACTGGTCTCTTAGTTCTAATATCCATTGTAGAAACTCTCTTAAACTTGTTACACTTAATAAGTTAAATGTATTAATAAAGGTAACAGTTGTGTTGTCTGTCTCTTTTAAAATGCGTTGTACGTTGTTTTGTAGAGTCTTAAAGCATAGTCCGTTACGCATATACTCTGCTTGTTCTCCAAAGCCGTCAACACTTACAAATGTTGAAAAGTTTTTACATGCAGGTGCAACATACCAATTGTTACCGCTGTTAGGATTAAACTTTTGTGGGTCTTCCCATATCTGTATCTCTTCCATTTTTTGTAACTTGCTTATAAGCATATCCATTAATATAGGTTTAGGTGGACACATATTACTTGTTAAACTCATCTCTAGCCATGCATTAGGATTTTCATAAACATAGTCTAACACTTTAAATGTATTACTATCCATTAACGGTTCACCGCCTGTCATTCGAAACACTTCTAAGTTTTTATATAGTTCGGGCCACCACTTCCAGAAAGCACTTACATAAGGATTTTCTTTTTGTGCAACTCTTAAAGGCATTAAGCCACCTTTGTTTAAACTATCTGTGTTATTATGTTCACCTTCCATAATTTGATATGGTCCATGCTCATCTATCTCTTCATGCCATGCTGTACTTAAATGCGGACTACAATAACTGCATTTAAAATTACATGCTTGATTAAAGTTTACTTCCACATAACGTGGATTAATATTTCCATCTGCACCTGCATCTGTGATTTCTTCTCTGGCATTTTGTGCCCAATACTCTCCACTGCGATATACTCTATCACTTCTTGCACCTGTATCTTCTATGTTCCAACAATAACTACATCCATCAGGTCTCTCACCTTTTAACATTAATGCACGTTGCTCTTTCTTTTCTTTTGTATTATGCAATGCACTAGGATTTTCTTGTAGTTCGTTTACGTCTATACTATGCGTAGGCGGATGATAGCAACTATGTGTCTTGCCGTTAGTAAGGTGCATGGATACCTGTGACCATTTTGCATAACACATTGTAGGACTTATCTTGTCCAGTTGTTCTTTTGCCTTATCCGCGGCTTCGTCGTATATACTCATTTAAACTTTATTGCTAAATTAATTGTAAAAATATTTCTTGTTTCTATGTTATCTGTATATGTATTACCTACACCGATAGAAACTTTATCTGTAAGTTTGTACATTAAGTCTGTACTGTTTCTCAAATACATATCGTTGCCAGACTCATATAAAAGTTTATTTGATAAACTTAAATTATCACTAAACTTATATGATGCCCACAAACTATTTCTAATAATTAGTTCGTTACTATCGCTTTTTAAAAATGCAAGTGAAACTTCATTACTTACTTTCCAATTATCTGTCCTTAATATTTTATATCCATATCCTGCACCAACTACAGTTCTCATATCATATGCAGTTCTAAACTTATCATAGTCTAACTGTGCTACGCCTATAACATAACTTTTATCTGTTAGTTCGTAATTTTCTTTAAACTGAAAATATAAATCGTTTGTTTTTTCTACACCGTCCGATTTTTTAAATACATAAGCGGCTTCGTAGTTGCTTTGCCATTTACCTTTTTCTATATTGTGTTTAAACTTGCCATTGAACGTAGCATCACTATCTACTAATGTTAAACCTAGATTTGCAGTTGTACTTGCATACACAGGATTACATACAGATATAAAAAGCATACATGTTAATAGTAAATATTTTATCATTGTATTAATCCTTTTTCTAATAATTCTTGTATTTGTTGTTCTCTAATCATTACACCCCAACGTCTTGGATTTACATAAGTTTTTTTAAAGAACTTACACATTTCAGGACTAGGGTCAAACAACATCATTTCATTTACGTTATCATTTAACTCTCTGCCTAAATCTTTAATTGCTATTTCTAACATTTCTTTATTCCAAGTAACTTTAGAGTACTTGCAAAGTTCGTCTCCAGGAAAACGTGGTATTACATCATTATCAAAAAAGTCTTTAAACCATTCGAAGTCTGATATTTGATTAGGTTCCCAGTCACTTAGAACTGTCATCTTACAACCAAGTCTTGCACCATAGATAGCCCATAAGCCATTCTGTACATCACTGCCTATGTTACACCAAGTTTGTAATCTATTGTAATTTTGCCACCATACTTTTTGTATAAACTCATCAGGTCTAATTCTTTTACCTTGGTCTAAACTCATTTTAACTCCCTCACGGAAGCCGGCCCTAAAGGCTTGAAATGGACTGGCTGTTTGATGCACTTCACTGAATGTGTCGTTCAGTTGTATGTAGTTAAGTTTCCAACAAAACTCCATTCCTTCTCCGTCATCGGCGGCTTCGTGAGTTCGTATGGTTTTGGTATATTCAGTGGGCCAACACTTTAGTCCACCGTTTCCATATACTAAACCGTTAAGAATATTTTTAGCATTCCAACTAAAAATACTTTCTGCTATATTGTTCCCGTCGTGGTCTGTGTCAGGAACTTCTAAAATTTGTTCAAAGAAATCATCCATAACGATGTTATCACCGTCAACTGTTATAAATCTTTCTGTTTCTGATTGTTCTGCGGCTGTCTTGTGTGCTTTATCAAAGCCCTTTACGCCGTGTACCCTCTTTGCCCAAGGTACTTTATTTAATAAGTCTGCCCAATGCTCCTCGCAATTAGGTTCGTCATATGATATGTAAAATATGTCGAGTTCTGTGACATCTATCTTTGCCATGTGCCTGTCCTGTAAAAAAATTAACTACGCACATATTTATCATATATTTTTCTGGTGTAAATGCTAAAGTCGTTTAAGTTGTAGTCTTTTTTATACTCTAGTACTTTATTTTCTTGTAAGTCTTTGATGTTTATATTAAGTTTCTTATATAATATATGAGGATCATTTAAAGCAGTAATATAAAGCACAATGTTGTCCTTTACTTTCTTTTTAGACTGTAAGTACACAATAAACTTAGTTTGTTGTACGTTTATTTTAATATCCCAAACATCAGGCTCAGCAACATCACCAGACCACTCAACTTCAGAAAGGAACTCTTTGTCTACATCATATGTAGGTTTATCTATAGGTCTGAAAGTAACAAGCGGAGTACCATGTTCATCTTCTTCTACAATAAACTGTGCCATACTTCTACCATCTTCTGACATAAAAGAAACATGACTTGATTCTAGTTCTATAAGTTTTTTATTTTTATACTTACGCATATCCTGAGGCTTTGAATGACCTTTGTAAAATATTTCACCTTCATTATCATAAACTAAAAATGTTGTTTGTGTTTGTTGCTTTTGAACTTCTTCTAATGTTCCGTGTTGACTTTTAAGAAGTGCAAGTCTTTCTCCTGGTGTTAATTCTGCCATGCTGTCTCCATCTGTATAATTTTTTCTTGATCCATCCAATGTTTTTCTACATAGTGAAACGGATATACTATTTGAAAGTTTCCTACTTTAAAATTATTATATTTGTTGTAGTATGTTGGAATACTCTTAGTCCAATCTTCTTCCATTAAACTTGTTGGTATGTTTTGTACTTGACTTTTCATATGTATAAATGTAGGCAGTTCAGTCATATGATCCATAGTTGTTTCATCTTCTATTCCTAATATTTGTATTGCTAAACTAAAAGCCACATCGGCACTTAACCAATCTGGTTTTCCTTTTGGCATATATTTAAAATAAAAACGTTCCCAATTTTCAAATATAATTTGAGTCATTTTAAAAAACTCTTCTGCTAATGGACTCTGTTTAAAATAAAAGAATGCTGTATATACATTAGGCATTTTATTATTTTTTAAATGTAATCTATAATGATAATCTACTATAGGCTCACCCCTATATGTTTTAACATTTGTACATGCCCATATATCTTTGTCGCACATTATATCCCACCAATGACTTACGTCGGTAGGAAATATCATATCTGTATCTAGGATTACAGTTTCTTTATACGGAGTCATATAATAATATTTCCACTTATTATCAATCTTCCATTCTGCAGATTTAGCCTGGTCATTCCAAGGTATATCTACAATCTTATCAAATACTTTTGTGTGTCTGTCTTTGATAAGTTTTTTAGTATTAGCATCAACACATACTGTTAGATTGCTTACAGTACTCTGTGTAAGTTTTAAATTCAAAGCAAGGGCATACGCCTGCTCTAAATAATCAGTCGTGTCGTTGTTTTGTGCTATTACTATGTAACCTTTACTCATCTTACTATTTCAATATCGCTTTCTGTTTCTATTACTACCCTAGCACCACACGATAATAATTTTTTGCCTTCTTCTCCATATACAACTTTGCTAGGACCTTTAACTTCTACTTCGTGGCAGTATGTGTTAGTACGTCCTTCTTTAATGGTAATCACAGGCTCATTGGTGCCGTGCTTTAAGTTGCTTCTAATCTTATGTTGATTAACATGTATATATTTTTTACTCATCTTTCTTTTTTAACTTTTCTGTAAATGAATCTTTGGGTGGTATTATCTCTTGGTCTGCATTTGCAAATCGCATTCTTTGAATCTTATCCCAATTAACATCTCTCCACTCAGATGCTATATCACTTAAATCACTTAAATTAAATTCTTCTTTATTATTCATTTTTATCTCTCAACCAATCTCTGTACGGTATTGGCTCGGTTGTTTTTTCTAAATACTTTTTGTATTCTTCTTTGTTTGCTTTAGACGTATTCATGGTAGAAACCCATCCATCGGATGAGTCCTGCCAGCCCTTAGAATTTTCTGTTCGTTCCGGCATTACCATCTCCAAGGTAGGATTGAATAGCCAATTGTGATGTTAAGCAAAAACTCAATTACAAAAAGTGTAATACCTCCACCTACAATTTGCCATGTCCACCATCTCCAACCTTCTAAACTGTCGCCCCATTTTCTTATCTTGCTGTTTCTTGCTTTGTCATAAGCACCACTCTTTTCGCCTAATTTATTTGCCCAGTGATTTGGGTCTACCCATTCCTTTAATTTTATTAGAGGCCAAAAGATTTTTTTCATTATATCCATTGCTTTAGTGTCTTGTAATACTACATTAAGATATAATGCTCCTCCTAATACAACTATTGCTATTACTGTTATTATAAAATCTTCACTCATTAAAATATTCCTCTACGTTTATTTTACAATCAAACGTTGGAAGATTAACATCATATTTGCGTTTATATTTTACGTTACTATCATATCTATCTTCTAACCATACAAGCTCAGAATCAAATTCTTTAAATACTTTTACTTGCCATTCTAAATTCTTTAAAAGTTTTTTTGCAAAGTTATTTCCAAATGTAAACAAATCGTCTGTATTTGCCTCTGGCCTTTTATTAGGCTCCCATGGATGCCAATCATATGTTGTGCCAGCATACACTTGACTTCGAACTTGTGCATCAAAATCTTTTCTTACAGTAATAAAAATTTTTTCTGCAGGTTCTAAATATAGTTGTTTAAACTCTTCCCAATGTTTTTCATACAGCCATTGATTCGGCATCACTTTATAAACGGTTCCATCATTGGGTCCAATAAATTCTGCTGTAACACCTTCACCATTACGGTGCTCATGTAAATATTCTGATCCTGAGCCTCCAATACTTTTTGCAAAAGTTGTAGAGCCTGTTCTATAATTAGATACTATTACATTCATTATGGTGCCTTGCCTTTATCTTTTTATATTTTTCTCTTAAATGTTTCATGTCTCTATAAAAACGTTTTTGTATTCCTGCAATTATATCCTTAGTTGTTTTTCTTCTTTTTCTTGCTCGTGCTGATTTTATCATTCTCTCGTTTGCTGTACTCATCTATCTTTCTCCAAGTTTCTCTAAACAGACAAAAACGTGTTTGTCCATCTTCAGTTTCATATACAAATTGCATACCTAACATTTGAACTACCTTGCCTTCAAACTTTCCGTTTAAGTTACAGGTGTGTTCTATTAGGTTACCTATCTCAGGTTTTTTAGTTGGCATTTATATGTCCTAATAGTTCTTCACTTACTCTATTTATTGCCCACTTATTCATTACATGAATATCCAGATGCCTCCATCTACAAAGCATAAAGTCGCCTAAACTTTTTGGTTGTTCGAGATAAAAGATTAATTCATTCTTTGCTGGTGCTGAATGTACATCGTCTGTGTCGAACGTTTTGTATAATGAAGGCACTGGAAGTTGTGGTATTGCTTTGTCCTCAAAGCCTCCTAACATGTGTGCGGCTACACTAAAACTGTAATCATTACGGTATAATGTTCCGGGCCACTTGTATAAGTCTTGATAATATCTACTATTATCTTTTACATGTTTTACAGTTTCAAAAAACTGTTTTGTAAATTCTGTCTTTTTAAAATAAACTACTGTTGCCCAATACATACTAATACCTGTTGGGTGTAATCTTTTTAAACTGTCGTCTTCTCTTTCATACATTATATCATCATATTTCCAATTCATCATTAGTTCATTATTATGTTCCCAACATGAATTTAATGCATTACTTAAAATTAGATAGTCTGCATCTATCATTATTGTTTCGTCATATGGACTTATATCATATGCATTACATCTGTCTAAATTATAAAAAGGTAAGGGTTTTAATGTATGACTTGTGTCTTTAAATAAACGTTGGTTAGCATATTTAAAATGTTTATTTTTTTCAACAAATACTATATTGCTAATTGCATTATTAACAAACTCTTCTCCTATTTGAGAAGTTGTATAGTCATAACTTGCTTGATTAGTAACAACTGTAATATCATGTATGTTACAGTTTTCTTTTATGAGATATGCGTTTACTGTTGCCAACTTAAGATAATCTATCTCATCGTTGTTATGTGCAAACATTAAAAAACCTTTAGTCATCAATATCTAAATCAATCAACTTATGTACTTTTCTACTTTTCCTTAATTTTTGATATTCAGCATGATATTCATTGGTTGCTTCAAAGTATCGTGATGTGATTTCCTCTAAGAACTCCTTGAGTTCAACTTCAATCGGATTGTTGTAAATGTCAAGCAATACTGCTTTGGTATGGTCTTGGTCTAACAACGATTTCACAAATGATATTAGTATTTGGTCTATTTGAAATGTGCCACCATTAATGCTATAGTTTAATAGTGTTTGAACTTTTGCTTTTAAATTATTGTGTTGGACATTTAATGTCTTACGATAATTAGCAAACTCTAATGCTTTTGTTAGTTTAGACGACATATTGTATATTTATTAGTCAAAAAAAAGCCAGTTACTATGAACTGGCCCTTTTTAAATATGTTAATATTATAGTTCGCTTGTAGTAGCAGTTGATGGTGCCGCATGTGTTACACCATTGTTTGCTCTATTAGTTTGAATTGTACTTGTTAATGTACCGTCAACTCCATCTACATAACCTTGAGAGTCATCTGCGTTACCGTCGATTCCGTCTGGTCCAATACCATCACCTAATGCGTGGTCATCTCTAAATATTGTTTTGAATGTTAATACTGTTGGGTTAGTTGTACTATTTACTTTACCTTGTATTCTGTAGTAGTTACTTGCATAAGCACTTGAACCTGTTTTAGTATAAAGTGTTGTATAACTTGTACCTAGTTCGTAAAAACCTTTGTTTGCACTTGTACCCGTTGATCCTGAACTAACTAAATCATCTAAGTTAAATGTTAATGTACCCATTGAACTTAAAATAGATGTCCAACTTGAATTCTGTGAACCAATTGTTCCTGCGGCACTACCTGATGTACCACCACTTCTTGCACCTGTAAATAATACTTCTCCACCTGAGTTAAAAAATCCTCTACAAGCCGCTTCACTTGGAAATGTCATTGTGAATTCATGGTTTACTTCAGGAGTTCCTGAACTTCCCCAACCAGTTGTTCTTGTGCTAACATCTGCCGCGTCTGTTGTTAAACTTGCTCCTGGAATAGAAACTCTAGCATCAAACAATGATTTAACATCGGTCATTAAGTTATTCCAATCTGTTGCTGTGATGCTGTCACCAGCCGCTTTATCTGTTCCTGAATTACCTGTTAATGTAATACCTAAGAATGTTGCTATGGATTGAACTTCGTCTTGTAAGTTTTTGTAACCATTATCTGTGCTACTTGCATTAATAGTTTCGCCTGTTGCGGCATCTAAACTACCAGTTGCATTGTTGTAGCCATATATGCTACTTGCAGTATATGTACCTATTGTATGGTCTGCAGGTGTACCTAGTTGCCTATAAACATTGGCAATCATATTATCATAATCTGCAGGCTGAACTGTGTCTGTATTAGCGACAACCTGAACCATATTGGTTCCACCTGTTACTGTTAATGTTGATCCTGATGCCATAATTTAATCTCCTACTTATTAATTGTATTTATCCTATTTGACTCCGATGACTGCTTCTACAACACCTTGTTCGCCATCTTCTTTGTCTTCTAAACTTCTACCTATAACTGCTTTAATGTCTACTTCTTCATCTGCAACACCCCAAGCAACTCCTGGTACATCACTTGCTATTAGTCTTTCACCTTTAGCAACCTTACCAATAACTTTAACAGGAACCCTTCCTGCTAATGCAACTGGAATACCATTTGCTTCACTGTTCATTAAGTATGCTGGATTACTAGATATAACACCAAACACATCGACATCAGCATGTTCTAATGTTTGTGTTATTTCTTTCTCTCCACCAATCTTAACAACTGTACCTGCATCGTATTCTGCATCCGGAACATATATCTCAGCCATATCCGCATATTTTGCCGTTGTTGATACGCCACTAAATGTTGTAGCAAATACTGTTGCAAACTTAGTACCTGACTCACCAATATCAATTGTGTTGTCTGCACTTGCTTTTAATGTGCCACCCATTGTTTTATTAGTTAAAGTATCTGTACTTGTTTCAGTAACAACTGTACTATCAATATTAATTGACACAGCACTAGTACCATCATATTCTGATGCCATACTAATACCAGTACCAGCCGTAACATTACCTGCTAATGATAAGTTGGATGTTCCTGCAACGTGGTCAATTAAAACTACGTTTGCTGAACTTAAAACATTACCTTTAATACCGCCTGTACTTGAAACAATAGTATTACTTGCAACAATGTTACTTGCATAAATGAAGTCTATATCATTAGTTGCATTACCAAAACTTTCAATGTTAAGACCTGAAATGTTAGCCGCTGTTAAGTTGTCAACGTACATGTTGTTAATAGGAGCCGCCGCTTCACCAATATCTAGTAATGCGTTTGCACCTGCTTTCTTAATGTACTGAGTTACGTTACTTGCGTTATTACCAGAGACAATAGAACCAATGTATAGGTCATTATATCTGTTTGTGCCACTACCAATGTCTACTTGGTCAGTTAATGCTGTATCAGGTACTAACTGTGTACTTGAAGTTGTGAATACGTTAGCACCGTTAATATTAGCAGTACCGTTGTATATTGCATTTGCCGTTGCGGCTACGTTGGCGTTTGCCGCCAATGCCACAGCCGTCGAAGCATATTTCTTTCTCAAGTTCATACCTGGCTTAATTGAAGTTCCAATACCGTTGGTAGAGTCATTTAATTCTGTATATACGTTAGCAGAACCTAAACCTTCAAAGTTTACGTTTAGAGATGTGCTAACTGTGAATTCATCATGGTCACTGAATATTGCCATAATGGTTTCACCATTAGTAACACCAGTTCCACTTGAACCATCACTTACATACATTAATGCCAATGTAGCCTTGTAATTACCACTACTATCTGGAATGTATGCAGTTCTTAATCTTGTTCCATATTTTTGTGGGGAACCAATTCCTGCGTCTCCACTATATGAGTTTGTAACTTTACCTGCGTAACTGGAATCTACGTAGGCTGATCCGTCATAAACTTTTAATTTGTCGTCTGTTGTATCGAAGTACTGAGATCCTGCCGCTACACCGCCGCTAGGTGCTGTTGCTGAAACCGTTGCACTCATTCTTTGCCATCCTGAGCCGTCGTAAACTCTCATTACCTTTTCAGACTTATCGTACCAGGATTGACCTGTTAGTTTTATGTCTGGTGAAGGTGCGGATGAACTAGCAAAGTTTTCCAAGTGTCTTATTGAGTTTTGAACAAAATATTGTCCATACCCTGACACGTTTCGACCAACTAGTGCAACACTAAATGAAGAGTTAACCTGACTAGCGGCAACATTGATAGTTAAAGAACCATCGCTATTTTGTACTGAATATGTCATTTGTTATCCTCTATTAATTTAACTGTACTCTTACAGTATATATTATCTCTATTGTTCTGTTTGCACTTTTTTGTACTGGGTGAAAAATCACATGTGTAAGCATTGTACTATCTGTAGGATCAGTTGCATAACTTAATAATGCTAACTCATCGAATACATATAGCCCATCATTTGTAGTACTAGTATCAAAAGTATCTTGTGCTGAAGGTTCGTTATAACCTAATGTACAAGTAATTTTTAAATCTGTGTAACTAGTACCTGGAATGATTTCAATCTTGTCTGTTGTTGTGTTATTACTAATAACTTTTTGGAATGTCCTACTGTATAGTGATGCACTATTTTCGTATGCTTCACTTACTCTAGGTGCTTTGTAAATTACTTTACCTGCGGCGTCAACACTTGTTGCACCATTACCAAAAGCCATGTAATGGACATAAGAATCTGCAGAGTTTGTTAATGCTTTAGCAATCATGTTTGCCATATTACCATAGTGAATAGCATTTCTTTTATTAACTATTTCTTCTTTGGTTTCAGCATCTCTAATTAAGATATGCCCTGACATTTTGATTCCGGCATTATCATCCACTTTAGGGTCTTCGATTTTGTCTTTATCCTTGCTTACACTCATGTTGTTATTTATCACTTTTCATTAAAATACACTTTAATTATTATTAAAATTGTGCAAGAAGTCTATTATACTAGTATTTGCTTCTAATACACTTCCCTTATCTGTTATGCTTATTGCATCTTTAACGCCTTTAGAACCACTATCGAAACCATCTGTTAAGTTAATATCATGATAAAGAATATATGTATTACCACCTATTGCTTCTATAATTTGTCCATCGTAACTTTGACCATTTGCAATTTTATTCTCGTCAAAGTGTGCGTCAAAACCGTCTTGTGAAACACTTCCACCATCTGACCTTACACTTGTATTACCTGCTTCTACGTCATATAATAAGTCACCTGTGTCACCATCTAATGTTTGAACTCCGTCTTGGAATCCTGATGTGCCACCAGTTCCGTCAAAGTCATCATCAAATGGAACCTGGTCATCAAATATTTGTACAGGTCTAATCCAGTTATATAGTTCTGGGTCTCTAATTAATACTCCATCACCACTAACCAGTTTGATGTTTTCTGTTTCTTGTCCGTTTCTTACTTCTGCACCACTAACTATTAATGTATTAGGAGTTGTACCTCTAGTACCTCTTACTATACCTTTAAGTTTATTAGATGCAGTATCTCTTAGTTCGTATGTAATTCTTTCGCCTTGTACCCAAATTGCCGCAGGATTTATTTCACTTGCTTCTGGCAATGTGGATGCATCAACTACACTTATTTCATTATCAAATATTTCTAAGTTTGCAGTTGTTGTAGTTGCGGCTTCTACTGTTTGTCTGTAGTAATCACTTCTTCCAAATAAGTCTTGGAATATTTTAAATCTTACTTCTGCACTATTTGTTCCAACGGTTTCTGTAAATGAAGTTGTGTTACTTGTTGTTACAGTTTTAGTAGCATCTGTAAAGAACACTTGTGGTTTAGTTGTAACATCCATCACTAGTGTTTCAAAAGGTTGTACTACAATTAATTCTTCTGGTCTGTCTGGACCATGTGTTGCTTTACTAAATGTTACAGAATCAAATCCGTAATATGTTGAGTCGTCAACTCTATAATTTACATTACCTTGTGTTGATTCGTTAAACACACCTATAAAGTTTTCTACGTCTACTTGTTTATCAAACGTTTCGGTATCAAATCCATATACGTCCCAACCTCTTGTGTCAGTATAGAATGTTGTTGAATGTGTTCCTGGAACAATGTCGGTAAACACACTAGCATCTAATTCTCTGCCTTGGAAATTAGCACCAACTTTTCTCTTAACTAAGTTTAATGCAGGTGTTAAGTTACCGGAGTTCACCATAGCAGTTACAATACTTACATTTTGTATTATACTTGCGTTAGCACTTGAACCATCTCCATATACTAAGTCAAATGCTTTAGCAATTTCACTTCTTACTAATGGATCATACTTCCAAATCTTTTCTGGTGCTGTCCATTTTTGTTGTACATTACTAATATTAATATTAGCATTTGATTCTATGTTTACAATGTTTTGTGCTATACTTACATTTAAACTTTCTGATGTTGGATCATATCCATCGAAATACTCCAATGTAATTGCTGTTCCATTATCAGGAATTCCAACTGCTGGGTTCAGACTCATATCAGATTCGAATGTTAAGAATCCGTTATCGGTATTAACTGTATAGTTAGTTACTGTAACTGAGTTACCTGTGCTTGTTATAGGTATTAATTTTTTATTAACAAATACTTTTAATCTATCTACATCTTCTACATCTATATTAAAACTAAATCCTGCACTTGAACCATCTGCAATTATTGTTTCTGATTTGCCGCCTGTGGTATTTTCAAACAAGTCGCCTTTTACTCTATCAAATACAATAGTTGTATTACTAGTTCTTGCTAAATTACTGCTGTTATAAAACCCTGTATATGAAGCATTGCTTTGTAGAATATTGAGGTCAGCCGTTACACTTTCATCTAGTATTCTTACTTCTTTAGTTTCTTCATCAAAGTAAGGAGGTCTATCAAAGTCTGATGTTGTACCTTTAATAACCTCTACAGGAGTTTTCTTTATGTCACTGTAATTTCTAATTTTACTACTATAAGGTTTAACTTCATTAAAGTAATCTATGGCTTTATCAAAGTTATCAACTTTAAATCCTTTAAATGGTATTAAGTCTGTTTCTTCTTTTTCAACTTTTAAGTATGTTGATTTGAATGCCCAATCAAGTTCGCCTTGCTCTGCGTATGCATGTTTCATCATCTTAAAGAAGAACTTGTTCCAATATTCACTACCAGAACCTACAAATATGTTTTTATAAAGTGCGTATAGCACTTGTCTAATTTCCATACCTAATGCTTGAGTCTGTACATCTGAATATACTGTTGACTTCCATTGAACAGTTTCGTTCTCTTTTGAAATTAACTTGAATGTATCAGTTGCTTTACTGTACTCATATAATTCATATCTACTTGTTGAATTTTTTTGTACTTGTATAATACTTTTATCTAGTACATCTTTTAGTAAGTCAAACTGTTTTGTATCAGTAACTTTTCTTAAAGGTTTATAATCTTCATTGTAATAAAGTTGTGAGTTATCGACACCACTCTTTCTTAATTTTTCAAACCAATTAACAGTATCTAAATAGTTTAATGTTGTTGGAAGATTTTTCCTCCAATCTAAGAAAGTGCTATCCATTTTAACTTCTTTAAATATTTCATTTAAAGCATCAAACATTTGTTTTCTAGCATCTTTAAGATTTTTAAACATTGTTTGATTTGGTCTGAAGTTAGAACCATAACGTTCTGCATTACTTAATCCTTTAGCAGGTACTGTTTGATTTACTGCATTGTATCCTGCTAAACTGTCTAAAAGTTTTAAACTTAAATTTTCTGGTATGTTCTCTTGTGGGTCGCCCTCACCAATTAGTCTCCAACTAGTATGTTTTTGACTTGCAATAGGATCTTTACGTTTAAAATTAATACTTAAAATACTTTCATCTGTTTTAATTAAATCTGATAATGTATTAACTATTATTCCGTCTGGCGATACTATACCTGCAAATGCTATTCTTTCTGCGTAAGGATCTTCTAATAACCTTTCTAAGTCTGCTGTACTTCTGGTTCTACCATATTTTTGTTTTGCTTCATCATTAACATCATAAAGTCCACGTACCCAATAATAGTAGTATGTTAATGTTTTACCACTTCTAGGATCGACATGTTCTTCCTGAATAAATTCAATACTGTTTTTAGGTGCACCTACACCGCTATATTGACTTGGTGGATCGAGACTTTCAATCCATTCAAAAATTTCTATTTTAGCATTAGGGAATAGTTCACCCCACCCAATTGCTCTTTCTGTATTGTTATACCCAATTTTTTCTATACCACCATCAACATATCTACTGATGCCGTATGCACCCGAGCCTTGCTCGTACCATTGATAGATACTGTTAAGTGTCATCCACCAAGTTTTACCTACTTGATTTCTGCCCCAAGTAGTTTTGGTTGGATCATAGACACATGGATCTACAACACTTCTATGGTTAATGTCTTTTCCAATAAACCCTGGTATAACACCTTTAAATGGATCGTATAAATCTATATCATATTCTTTGTGTGCAGTCTCTTCATCATATGTTATGATGTCAGTTATTCTTTTAGTATCAACTAATTTCTCTTGTTTTCTTATTACAGTATTTGCTTCTAAGTATGCCCAGCCGTTTGTATCATATTGGTCAATCCAAACATTAGCCATACTTTCATAACCAGTTGGAGGTGTTGGATACCTTAAACTTTTAAGTACTAGTCCATCTACATTTAATCTTTTTTCTGTATCATTTGTTCTAGGTGTATTATTTCCTGCTAAGTCTAATAGTGTATATTGATACATACCAGCATTTCCACCTTCAACATCACCAGCACTTGTATTAATTTCTTGAGGTCCTACAAATCCAAAGGTATCACTTCCACCAACGTTGTCATTTATTTTAATTGCTGTAGGTAGAGGATCTTTAATATAGTCACCAGGAAGAATACCTAATAAATCTAGCAGTCCTGGATTGTCTTCATCTCCCCATCTTAATCCATCAATATCTGGTCCACCTACTTTAATTATTTGGAAACCATTATCGTCTTCTATAACCTCAGCACCAAATAGTGGGAAACCGTCAGGGCCAAATATTGGATAGTCATTAATTGTTTCTGCAATGTGTTCGTTGATTGGCAATGGAGGATAAACGCCTTCTTCAAGTCCTAAATCTTTTAATGCATTGCCTTTTTGTGAACAGTCTGGAATAAATCTAGATGTTAAATAAATTCTTGCACCAGAGCCACCGCCCATTGATACCCCAGCAGTTCCTAATACATCTGCATCTCCGTCTGCTACTGTTTCTCTTTTAATGTCATACTCTAATGGTAGTCCACTATCTAAGTCACTTGGGAATTCTTTATATATACCTCTGTCCAGAGCAGAGAAGTTTAACGGCTCACCGTTTGGACCTGTTTGAGTTATCATAAACTTAGCAACTCTTTCAACAGGCTTTTTAACAGGGAATTTTGCACTTACTCTAGCATGTTTACCTGCACCTTTAACTGTAATAGTTGGCGGATTTTCTGGACTGTACATTCTACCATTGTTCAATAATGGTATGCTTATTATACCGCCATTCTCATCATATACAATATTTTCATAGTCAACTATTGCACCGCCGCCTGGCTCTTCTCTATTACCAATAATAACTTCTATTGGTAATCTTTGATTGTTTGTTCCTAAATAACCCAATCCTGCATTATTAACTGTTAAAGCCTCTAATGAAGTTGCAGGTAGTCTTACAACTGGTGTACCACCTACTACTCTTAGTATGTCTCCTGGTTTATATCCTGTACCAGCAACACCACTTCTACTTGCTACTTGATTGCTTATTTTCTTAGCATCTGCACTAACAGTATTAGTTACAAAGTTTTGTACACTTGCAGGAGTTCTTATTTTAAATGCATTTGCTGAACTATTTGCATTGTTTGAAGCATCTAAATATTGTTGGTCAACCTGTGGTAAATTCACAGCATCTTGTTGTTGATGTGAATTAAATTGTACTTGGTTAGTTTTTTGTGCCGCATAGTCTAATACTTCTTTTAGTACTCCGCCAGCACATCCATTTCTAATAACCATTGGGTCGTTGTTCTTTTTAATAATGCTTATACATTGTTCTTTGGTATTTGGACTTGAACCTATGTTTACAATAACTGTGTTACATTGACTTTCAATTGCATTCTTAACATTAGTTAAAGTAGCATTTGCACCTAAGTCCATGTTAATTGAACAATTATCAATCTTAAATGTATCGCCCTTTCCTACTCCTAACGGTTCACCACAAATTTTAACTCTGGGTTTTGGCAAACACACAGGTATTTTAACTGGATGGAATTTTTGTTGATACTTTCCGTTCTTTTTAGCCAGTGGTGCTAATGAAATAAATTTTGTTCCTGATAATACTTGACCACCAGTTGTATTAGGAGTAACTGATCCACCAGAGTTACTGGCGTGTGGGGCAAAGTTACTTGAATTAAAATTAAATGGTCCAATTGGACTTACACCTGGTGTAAATGATGGTGTCGGGGTCGCTAATACTCCTGGTATATGCAATCCGCTTAAATTTGTTGTTCCATGAGCTCCACTTCCAGCAACTCCCAATGACCCACCTGGTAAACCGTATCCTGCTGTTCCCAAGTTAAAGTTCAGTAAGCCTCCATAACCCGGAAGTCCTAAAGCACCGCCACTTAAATTACCAAATGTTGGTATAGCAACTGGAACACTAATGCCTCCTGCTGTTGTACCTACACCTACACCTGATACTGGTGGTGTTGTTATTGCTGGTGTTGTTCCTGCATCTTGTGGGAAACAAATATAATATCTAAATGCAATACTTGTACTTGGATTCTTTTCAATTTTAATATGTATGTATCTACCATTGTCTGCATTGTATGGGAATGATAATTTACCTGAGTATGTTAAGAACCCACCACTGTCAGGTCCTACGTGATCATTAAGTCCACCATAGTAACTGCCTGAAGCAATACCAAATGCTTTTCCTAAATCTGTACGTTCACTGCTTGTTAATTGTGATAGTCCATTACTGCCTTGTGTACTTGCTATTACTCTTCCTGAGCCTGCTTGAGTTGAACTACTTTGATATATTGTCATTTTATCTTTAGCACTATACATGTCAAATAAAACTTTTAAACTGTAATCAAATTGATTGTTACTTGTAAATGCAAATGTTTTCCACTCTGTTTGACCTGTACCTTTTTTATTACTAACCTTTTCACAAACTGTAACTGCGTCTGGCATAGGAGGTATAGGTACTGGTGGTGGAGCCGGAGGACATGGCTCATCATTTTGAGTTATATCAAATATTGGAGTAAAGTCTGCTAATGTAACACCTGTTCTTGCTGTTGAGCCTGCTGATATGCTACCAGACATATTAGGACTAATATATGTAGGGGCAGGTTTAGCCGGAGGTGTTGGAACAATTATTGGATTTCTTTGTATTGGTGGAGGAACAACTACTGTACCTACTCCGGTGTTTACTGTTACTGTTCCATTTGCTTGTTTAATTGGTCCGTTTAATAATGAAGGTCCTGGACCATAAGGACCACTAACACCAGTAATAGATTTATATGTTGGACCACCTAGTCCCATATTAACCCCAGGGAATACTGCTCCGTATCCTGGCGGTTGAACAATGTTGTATTGGTTATTATATGCTGTAGGATTCTGCATGTTCTTTGCAGTATTATTAATCTGTGGAGCACCTTGATTACTTGGATGATGTGGAAATAATGGTGCGCCTCCAGTTCTTGCTTGATGTCTTGCAAACTTTCTTAGAAACTTTTGTTGCGACTTAGGACCACCCATGTGATACGGCCAAGGCTTAATAGCAATTCCTTGATAGAATGACCCAGACCCCATTACACTATTTTCTTTTTGTATAAGTTGTCTGTTAATCTCATCTACAGTTTCGTCTGTATTAATATAGTTGTATGCTCTTGATACAACTTTAGCACCATCTACATGATAGTCGCCTTTGTGCGTTTCTATAATAGTTGGTATTAAATCTTCTATACCGTCACCATCTGTATCAGTATAATTAAGTTCACCACCACGTGTTTGCGTTGCACCTGCACCAAACAGAGAGTAATCTTCTTTGGTAATGTATGTATTACCATCTCCAGGTGCATGAGGATTACCTATTGCAAAACCTTCTAATTCTAATGTTGTTGTGCTTGGTACATCTAATACTTCCCATACTTTATTATAGTAGAATGGGTACATGTTATCTATTGTAATATGTTCGCCAAGTATGTCTGCATTACCAGTTGTATCATGGTCATGTGCTTCTCTTAATGTAACTGTAATTCTACTATCTACTACGTCAGCATTTCCAAAAACATCGTCTGTGAATGTTAATGTTGCACTATTTGAAATATTTGCATTAGCACTTAATGTAATATTTGAAGCACTTGTAATCTCTGTTATTTTTGTTCCGGATGTTACACCTGTACCACTTACAAGCATACCTGCTTGTATGCTATTTAATGTACCGTTTAATGTAACACTAGGACTGTCTGTAACAGCACCATTTACCGTTAATGTATTAGAGAACGGAGCACTATAAAAATCGCTTACTAAGAACTTGCCCGTTCCACTTATATTAGCATCATCTGTTGGTTCTATTTTTCTAATAATATATGAATCTGTAAATTTGCCTGCCCTGTTTATAAAGACACTATCACCTGAAACAAAATTTGATACTGTTGCATCTGTTGTAATCAACATACCATCATCTATACTTGCTGTCATATCAGCAGGTGCAATATTGGCACTTATTGACGAATCGTTAATTGTGAATGATGTAATTGTAGTATTTGCTACAGTAAATTGTGCTTCAACAGGAACAACATCTATACTAGTATTTGCACCAATGCTACTAGATACACCCACGTTTTGGGTTAACACTACATAGTTAATTTTACCATTAGCATGTGCCTGTACACCATCTACAAATATATTAGCAGTTGTTTCTGTTGGTGAGAAAAATCTATCTCCTGCCAAATTAAATACTTCTGAATATTCTCCTAAAGCCGCATTTGCTTCGTCATTAACCCAAAGTGTTTCACCTGAAGCATTTTTAACTTCATCAATGTAAACTACTTTTGAATTTGACGTTACATTTGCACTTTCAATTTTTACTGTTGGGCCTGCATTAGCATAGCCTGTTAATGTGTTAGTAACGTTTCCGTCTCCATGTATAACATTACTAATAACAAATGCATTGTTATTCAAATTACTACTTGTAGTATCTGCAAATCTCACATATCTGCCATTGTCTATGTTAGACATTCTGTTAGAAGCATTTGCAGATTGTTCAATTGATATTTGAACATCTCCTCCACTTAAAACATTTGCTTGAGCACTAAAGTTTGCATTAGCACTATCAAACTGTGAACTATATGGATAAGCCTGAATTGCTGTTACTGATCCACTGTTCTTAGGTGTAATAGTTGATATTGCTCTTAACAGTGGAGCATTATATAATACATTTGCAACTTCTATTGTTTCATCTACAACTTGTCTTTCATCGACGTAATACATTAGTTGCTTATTCATTGCTAATGTTGTTGTATCAAATATTTTCTCGCCTTCTGCTGTTACAAGATTTGCTTGATAGTCTGCTATGTTAGGCAACAATGATGTATTACCTTTTAATGCTATAACTCCATCATAATATCTTGATGTATCGTAATCTGTTGTAGCAAGTCCACCGCCTGAGTAAGAACCACTTATTGTACTAGCAACTGTAAATGAAGTTACATTTGCGGCTATAATACTAGTATCTGTGAGGTTAAATACACTAGGTGTTACGTTAGACATTGTTACTTTGTCACCAACTTTAAATATTTGGTTTGCAGTAAATGTTACATTAGTACCATCTGCTGTGGCACCTGTAATTTCTGCACTTATTCTTTCTAATTGATTTTTATCTTTGTATGAATTATCTAAACTTATGTCTGAATACAATATACTTGTTTGATTGCCAATATCATACTCTACAAACATTCTAGAAGCATTTGCTTTTTCTAATTCGTAAGCATCAAAATCTAAATGTTCTCCTCTGGCTATATGAATAATATTTCCTACAGCAGGAATTTCTTTTTGTCTTCTATTAGTAGAATCAAATAATTTTTCTGCATCAAATATGTCCATTGCCTGATAGTCTACATCATACTTTGAAACATAACCAGCATTTGGTAAAGGATCGTATTTACTATCTACAATACCTACATAACTAACACTTGATGCTTCTGTGAGAGGCCATAAGTTTTTCTCTGCCATGTCTGATGGTCGTACTACTAATCTAGTTGAATCATCAACATCTATTAAGATAGTATTATCACTTTCATCATCAGGCGTAATTTCAAATGTTCTAACTTGTTCTAGTTTTGCCGCCAAGGCATCATTGGCAAACACTTTAATATTAAGTGTGCTACCAGGTAAATCACTTTGATATGTATCTGTAAAGTCTACAGTACCTTTTTCAACAATTAAAATATTTGCTAACGCATCTAACTTACCACCAGGTAATGCTCCTACATCATGGAAAATAATATTGTTTGTATTTGCATCTGTATTTGTAATTGTATAACCAATTGTTGAATCTGATTCTAATGCATCTGATAATAATATGTTGTTTACATAAACTTCAATATGAGGATACGAACCGTTTATAATATTTAAGTTATCAGTTGCAACCGCACCTGCTAATGCATTTGTGTTTGCTGTGCTTATAGGTTGGAAACTAAATGTCTGTGAAATGTTTCCGTCTACTAATCCTCTATCACTAATAATTGTAGTTCTACTACCACCATCAAATTCCCAATCATATGTACCAGCGGCTCCAACGGCGTTACCTGTTGTAGTTTCTGCATCTACTGTAATTACAACATCATTATATGTTGTACTGTTTGCAGTTTCAAAACTGTATCGTTGTCTTGGCTGATATCTTTTACCTTGAATGTTTACATTTGCAATATTACCAATTTGGGTATTTGAATTACTTAAAGTAAAGTCATTACCTTTAATTGTTAGTTGAAAATTTTCAACAAGATTGCCACTGCCATCTACTGTTGTAATTAATGTTGTATTAGCACTTATGTTGGCATTAACTGCCGCTGTAGTGTTAATTAAATCAGCAACTGCATTTATATTTGCTAGTCCATTAAAGTCTACAAAAGTATTGGCGTTGCCTGCCGGAGCAAAGTGGTCTGTGATAAACATACCATTTGTTAATGCATTTCCGCCTGTAAATATACCACCATGGTCAACATATTGTCCTGATGCAGAACCTCCTATATCTATACTATTTGTAATAGCATAAGGTTGTAAGAAGTTTGTTGTTACATTTGCTGTTAGCAACTGTGCCGCAATAACTGTAACAGCAGGATTAATAGTATAACCATATCCTGGCTCGTCTATTGTTACATTACTAATTGTACCATCTTGAGCAATATTAACTGTTGCTTTAGCAGTAGTACCTCCACCATATGTAAATGATCCTGGAATCTCTGCTGGTGGCGGTTCAATTTCTAATATTGGTTTCTGATAAAATATTGTTGTTCTATCTAATACTTCTACTTCTTTAACTTTACTAACAATATTTTCTGGAAAAGCAATCTGTATTAATTGCGATTCACTTGTAATTTCATCTGTTGTAATTTTTAAATCTAAACTTTGTTCGTTATCGGTATCACCAAACTCGCCTGCCTTTAGTGCCCATTCATCATAAACATTAACACTACCAGGAACTAAAACTTTATTACTATTAAGCAAAGTTTCAATAGCATTTTTAGTACCTTTGCTTTTTATCATTCCTCGATAAAAATCAAATTGGTTATCGTTTATTAATTCGAATTCTCTTAAATATTTTTTCTCTGCATATCCATATTGTCTTCTAGTTAAATCGTATAGATTTTTTTCAACTGGTACATGACCAATTTCGGTGTACCTTCTCATGTCATCTGCAAGAGTGTCAAAGTTAGGTTTCAATCCGTTGTTTGTAATGATATAACCTTCACTGGTTAATGTACCATTCCAATTTTTTGTTCTTTTTCCTTTTATCTTAAGACGTTTTTGTCTAGCATTAAATACATTGTCATAAATTGTATCGCCAAATGTAGTTCTATTATTAACTAACATTGCATGTTCAATTTCATCTGTATATAAAATAATTCCAAAAAGTTGTTTTCCTGCAGGAGGACTTACAGTTAATTGCGTATCTTCTCTTGTGATAACACATTCTGTAGGCAATATAACTCTGCCCTCTGTATCTAATATGCTGAACTGACCTTGGTCTGATTCTAATATAGGACTTACTCTTCCTTGTTTAGGTTGGAAAGTAATTTTACCTGCACCCGGACTTAAACTAATTGTGTTACCAGCCGCCCAGTTGCCTAGTGTCCAGAATAAAAATTGTTTACCACTATATGTCCAATCATTAACATCGCCTATACTATTATCATAAGTATCAAAAACAAATCCCATATTCTTTTGATGCCTTCCAATACTAATAAGCAAGTCAAAAACATCTTCTAATTTTTCGTATTCTTGTCCATATTCAACTCTTTCAACTTGTCCTGTACCTTCTAGATATAGTGTTGCTTTTGCTCCACCCAATTGGGGTAAACTTGCTAATCTTTCCCAAACTTCTGTGTTAGTTACAGCCGTTCCTGCATTAGCCTGATCCTTTGCTCTAAAGAAATTAAATCCTGATTTTACAATAGCACCACCCGGATAATTTGTTGTATTACTATAAGTTGTAAAGTCAGCAGGTTCTCCGCCAACTTCAATTTGTGTTCTTGGTCCTTCTTTTAAACTAGGCTCTATATCAAAATGTTTTTTAATTGAGTTAAATCCAAATACTTTATATTTTGCATCATCAGTAAGTTCAACTAATACACCTGTGTAATCGTTAGTTGTTGAGTAAGGTCCTACATGAACATCTACTTGTAAATCTTCTTGTGGTAAAATTAAACTAGAACTATTACCAGTTGTAGTGTAGTTGTCTAAGAACACAGTCATTGTGTCTTTGTCTACATAACCTGCTAGTTTACTTCCTAGTTTACTTGTGACTGTTGCAAATGGTATTGCAAAGTCCTTGTTTGTATCAAGTCCTTGGAATCTCATATACGAGTCTATAAATTGTGTATATCCAGTACTTGCATTAAATTGTTCCTCTGTATTTTTACTGCCGTGAACTACTGTATTTTTAATTTTAAATCTTCTATAATTGACATTTTCCAATAGTTGGTTGGTGTTCGCAGAACCACGAACTATTTTTTGTGGCTCTGCAAACACACTGGCAAACTTACCAGGCTTGGTAAGATATAATGCTGAAGCAACCGCAAATGGGAAGCCTTCAGAAATTTTCCATGAATTTTCAACTGGTGCACCATCACCAAATTTCCATGTTTGATTTGTTAAACTTGTATCTGCACTATATGTAATTGTTTCTGTACTTGCTAACGTGTATGTTGCAGTACCACTATCTAGTGCGTTAGCGGAACTATACAAAGTGTATGTTCCGTCATCATATGTTCCCATGCCATGATTATTAAACTGATTAGGCATGTAGAATGTAACACCCGGATGTTCTTTAAACGAATGTACATGATAACCGTTTGTTGTAGATGCTCTTAGTGCCGAGTCTACAGTTAAGTATAATGGATAAAAATATCCTTCAACACCGTTAGCCCTACCGCCAGCATTATCTGTGCCGTATGCCGCAAACGGTCCTTCTGTTTGTAATGTTCCTGCAAACTTGCCACCTACTGTGTATGGATACGCAGGACTTCCATTTGCATCTACTGTGGCTACATAATAATATGTACCACTTGGATATTCTGGAGTAATACCAAAACGTCCATTAAATTCATCTAAGTCGGCTCCTGTGCTACTGTATTCGTAGTCTTCTATAAACTCGCCTGTAGGAGTTCCACCAACTGTTGTTCTTGCTGTTGTTTTTAAATTATAACCACTTACTAATCTTTTTATATCAGTTGACGTGTTAAGTCTGTCGGTATATGAATAAGGACCATATATTGGATAACCATCAAATGCCCAACCCACAATAGGTGAGTGGCTGTCTGTTGCCCATGAACTTAATCCAACTGTTTGCGGACCAGGTTGTACATAACCATAAACATTATTACTGTCAGGATATCCTCCAGCACTATCTCTATCAACATCATTCCTGTACATGCTGTTATAGTTAAATGAAGTTGATTGACTATGTTGTGCACCTGTGTTACTATTAAATATCATAGCACCATTAACTGCTATACCTACTGCAACGTTTCCAGTTGTTGTAGCACTTCCGTATGATGTGCTATTATTTGTTCCTGCTACAGACACAATGTTGTAACTGTTAATTTTATCTAGGTCAATGTATGCAGTATTATTTGTACTAGGGAAAGTTCCTACGGTATGATTAACACCATTTGTAGTAGTAACAACAATGTTGCTACCAATCTCTTTTACACTTAATCCATCTACTGTTGTTAAGAATGTTGTTGCATTTGCAGTTGCAGTTCCTGATGTTGTTTCAACAAAGTCTATAGTTTTTGTTGTAGCAACTGTACTGATGATGTTTGCTGGAGCAACCAAATTACCACTAGCATCAACCGGTATCTCATATTTTAATCCAATTCTTCTATATGGGTTATTAGTTCTATATTTGTTATTGGTAATGTTTTCTCTAGCACCACCTCTAATTTTACCTTCTTCTAAATCTTTCCAAAGTTTTCTATTACCACTAGTATAATCTGTAGCATACTCTGTTTCCCACCATGTTGGCTTTTTAATAAAGCCTAACATTTCCCATGGATGGGTATGTGGTCGTTCTGTATCGTAACAGGCTTCAAATATCCCTCTCCAGTATCCAGGTTTTACTGTGCCACTGTTGTAGTTCCAAGTGAAGTAATCACTTGCATCATAAAATTCATTTTTAACAAAGTCAACACCGTTTCTAGAAACATATTGATTAAAGTCATTTCTAATTAAGTTATAAAAACTTTCTCTGTCTATACCTGTAGTTCTAAATCTACCTGGTCTAATTGAATGTATGTTTAAGTCGGAATAACTGTCGTTATCTCTATATGTTTGTAAGGTGTTGTTATAAACTCTTCGTTCAAATTCTAATAAAATATTATCTGTTATATCATTGTCAGCAACTGTTCTACTTCCATCGTGTCCAACAATAACATTCATTGGTGTAACAAAACTGGTATCACTTATAATCTCTGGTTTATACAATGGTGTAATACCCATTGCACTAGGAGTTGGAGGAGTTTGTGTACTTTCTCTATTAAGGTCAAACAGTCTAACTTTAATGATATTACCTAGTGTTAAATTATATGACGATGTAAATTCTAATGTAACAACACCATTAAGACTGTTAATAGTATAATCTTCATCTATTAATAGCATTGTGTCGTTATTGTTTAGTTGGTCATATATGTAAATCGAATTTTGTATATTATCACAGTCTAGATAATTTGTTAATGTATATTTTTTAGTTGCTACATTATTAATTGTAATTCTTTCTTCGTTATATTTGTCACCAAATGCTAACATATAACTGTAATCAAAAACTAACTTACCCGGATTAAATGCTATTACATTCTGCAATACAAATTCTAATACTTCACTATTTGTCATAGTTGATGTATCATTGTTGTCGATGTATCGTCTTATTTCTGATTTTAATCTTGCTTTGTATTTTACATATTCATTTGCATTGAAATTTATAGCATCTAAAATATTAAATTTATCGTTGCTTACTAACCATGAAGCCATTTGCAAATCTTCATCTGTTTGTACAACTCTGTCTGCAAATGTTTGATCCTTAACTAAACTATCAAAGTTATTTGTTCCTAGAGGATCACCTGTAAATAATTCTTGATTTTTTATATAGTTTCTAAAATGTTCTAAGTACTCTGGTTGTGATATTGTTTTAATATCGGCATTGTCAAAGTTACTTGTCCAACTCATTGGGACATCGAAATCACCAAATCTATCTTTAGCATTAATTTTTCCAGCAGTTGTTTCGGTTTCAATGTCTATTACGTCATTTACATTTAGATTGAATGTACCAAATGTAATTGCTGTTTGTACACTTTCAAAACTAAAAGTTTTATCTCGTTTGTTATTAATGTAAACTCTTATACTGTTTTCATTGTCTGTAGGCTTTGCACTTATTTTCCAAAGTTTAATTTCTTCGTCAACGTCTTTTTGACTTACAATATATTGGTCTTTAATTTTTTGACTTGTTTGTTTTGTATGACTTTTCCAAGTTGTATCGTAAACAACATCATTGTTTGGCAAAGTTTTCTTATAATAAACATATCCTTTAACAAACGAATCCTGTGTAGCACCAAAGGCTTTATATGATATTAAATCATCATCTAAGTTATTTGTAAATACAATTTCACTAAAGTTATTAAAGTTTTTATATGTTAAAGCAAAACCCAACACTGAGTCGTTTGTTGCTCCTATTGTTGAGTCTTCTTTATAAGAAAATATTTTATTACCTGTAAATATGCTGTTCGGATATACCGCTTCATTGTTTAATGATTTTTTATTAACATCATATGCATTAAATAATATTGGAGTATTTACTTTTGTTTTCTTTTGTCCTTCATTCCAATCAGTACCATTCCAAAAGTATTCTATACCTTGTTTGTTTGAACCAAATTTAATACTAACAACGTCACCTGTTGTTGCTGTATAAGGTACAAAGTTGTTATCTCCGTCAACTGCTCCTGCAGGATTTGTACTTGCTGGTGTTCTCTTTAAGAAAACTCTTTCATCAAAACTTAATACTGTTCCAGCAGTTATTGTACTTGCACTATTTAATACTAATGCTGTACCATTTATACTTGCTACAGTAATATTGT
>Ga0181379_1000068_pt1 | contig 47578 bp, 60 predicted proteins | sample 2SPOviralmetaG_FD_130115 | JGI IMG/M metagenome (GOLD analysis project Ga0181379, IMG submission 130115) | Marine viral communities from the oligotrophic San Pedro Time Series (SPOT) site, San Pedro Channel, CA, USA - 2 SPOT_SRF_2009-07-10 | ecosystem: Environmental > Aquatic > Marine > Strait... | reverse complement strand
ATTTATCGAAGTTGCCGCATTGTAAATAGTACTACCGCCACCAAAAGTCAAATTACTAGAAGATGCTGTATTTGAAGCAAGCATCATCAACATATCTTCCTCTCCTAAAGAACTTAACGAAGGACTTAAAATGTAAGACGCTGCAACATTTGCATTCAATTGTTGTCCTATCCTTGCATTACCATTTACATCTAATCTATGAGATGGATTTGAAACACCTAAGCCAACTTTCTCTCCAAACATATCAAGATGCATAACTACATCAGTACCGTTATAGAATTCAAAATCTCTAGTGTTAGGACTTGTAGCTGTTCCCCCGCTAAACCTATTAATCCCTCCAACATTTGACCATGAACCAATTGGGGTTTCGTTAGAAGTTCCCAAGGTATAACCAAATGCCGAGGAACTTGTAATCCCACTCCCTCCAACTTCCAAAGCTGCCGTCGGTGTTGTGATCCCTCCCATACCTACTCCTATTCCATTGCTATAAATTAATGAACCCTCAATATCCGTTCCTCCTGCTGAAAATTTAGCCACTTGGTTTTGTATTCCTGACCCCGAAACAGAGCCTACAGTCCCCAAGTCAACTTCCTTAATGTCTCCCGAAGAATTTACTCCAAGTAAGTATGCCGGAGAAGCATCAACAAAAGAACCAACTCCATATTGAGAGAATTGAACATCTCTCACATCTCTATCAAATAACATTATTGTATCATTTACATTTGACCCATTCATGCTTTCCAAAACCAATTCATTGTTCACCCCGTCAAGTCTATACCGGAAACCGAAATTGTAATTTGAAGAACCATTTTCAACAAATTGAATTGCTCCCGCATTAGAGATATTTCCTCCTTTGCCGATTGAGATAAGCGGTTCATCCCCCGCCATTATCAACGTTGAATCTAGTCTTGTTCTACCATCAACAACATGTAGTCTTTCGGCTGGAACATCTGTTCCAATCCCCACATTCCCATCATCCCGAACAGCTAACCCTAAATTAGTTCCTGTTTGACTTTCAACTTTTAGCCCATATGTTCCACTTCCATTCCCTTTCCCATTTATTTGAACCCTAGTACCTGAGGCGGGTGAACCTGTTCCAAAACCTACGTTATAATTTACTGATGGGTCGGTAAAGATAGTGTGCGCATTACTTAATATTTTAGTGGTGAACATATTAAGATGTCCATCCATCATTCTAATATTTCTATTCCCATTATACAAAAGGGATAAGGCTTGTGAACTATACCCATCCTCTCCCTTTTCTATATCCCAATAACTACCTGCCGATTCAAGTCTTATAGTGTTCCCATAAGCCGTTGACTTAGTTATATGGAGATTTGTACTTGGGTTACTTGTTCCTATCCCAACATTTCCATTTTTTTGAATTTTTACTAATCCGTTGTCGCTTGCATCACGAAAAATAAAACCCTCACTATCTTGATTCCCTAAAGTTTTAAAAATTAAATTAGAATTTTGCGAACCTTCTATTTCTAGTCCGTCTGTAACTTTTGAAATTGAACCTATTTTCGTCACATTGTCAGACCTCAAAAAAGTCATTCCACCGTCACCGCTAATAACTAAACTATCAGCATATTGAATAATTCTTGAATCTTCAATATCCGTTCCACCTGCTGAAAACTTAGGAATATAACTAGCTGTTCCACTACCTCCAACTGTTCCAAATCCTGACGGGTCAACTTCAATCACATCACCCGAACTTGTTACGCCTAGCAAGCCTGTTTCCGTTCCCGTGATATTATTACTTCCATAGTCCCCGAAATTAATATGTCCATTTGTCATATTGACCTGTAATTTATCATCATTTGAAGCGTCTCGTACTCGTAAAATTCCAGCGCCTTTTAGATACAAATGGTCAGCGCCGTTCGCTGTGTACATATTCCAAATATGTTGGTCATTCTCTAGTAATATATTTCCAGCATTTGTTGAACTTCCTGTTTTAATAGTACCATCAACTTGCAATTTCGTAGTAGGATTTACAACTCCTATTCCAACATTCCCATTATCTAAAATGGTCATTTTGGTTGAAAAATTATCTAAATAATCAGTACCAAAATTTATATTATCAGCTGCTAATATGTTTACATCACTTGCACCAGTTCCAAGAGCTTTTATTTCTAAATTAGAACTTGCATCAGTCAGTATATGACTGTATTGCGTATTGGATAAACTATACAATCGCAAAGGGTTTCCCGCTTCAACACTAACACCTCCGTTAATTCCTAGCTTTAATCTTGGGTCAATTGTACCTATTCCAACATTTCCATCTTCATCTAAACTCATTTGAGTTGCGTTCGCTTCTCGAAACAATATATCCCCTCCAGCCGAACGATTAATAATCAAATCTGTACCATTTGATGACATTGTATGGTTTGCGCCCGTCATTACATCATCTGTATTAGTAAGACGAAATGCACTCCAGGTATTTAACGCTGTTCCTGACCATTGGAAATGAACGCTTTGCTCCGAAATGCTAAATTTGTGACTAGGTGTTGTCCCTATTCCTACATTTCCACCCAATCCATTCAACGATATGTTCTTCTCGTACCCAACGCCTGCTTCCCACGCGTCAATATTAAATACTCCACCTGACCAAAACATAGATGTTCTAACATTTTCACTACCACCTAAAGCATTTGAATTTTCTGTTATCGTCAAATTTCCAGCACCTACACTATTATTCCCCGAACCGTAAATTGTAGCCGTATTCACACCGCTTGAATGAAGAAAACCTAAAATATAACTAGAGTCTGCTGTTAAAGCGACTCCATTTGAACCAAATGAATACAACCCCGAACCTCTATTATTTGAAAAACTATAAGAAGGATTTTGATAACCCCCTAAGTCTGTTAATAACTGCCCCCCTGTAAAAGTCAAATTATTTCCCCCCATTGTCACCGTCCTATCACCTGTCAATGTACCATCATTCAGATATAAATTTCCTTGTTGAATATCTGAGATTGCTAAGTCATAAGCAGTTCCATCATCAGCAATTCCAAAGACATAACCTAATCCAGTTTTTCCCAAGGTTGCCAAACTTTTTGATCCTATTCCATAACCAGTATATCGGACACCTTTTGCAAGTGCTGTTGGAGTAAAAACAATATCTCCCGTTGTTGTTGTAAAAGTAATATCTTCATCATTAGCTAAGAATTGAATTCTTCCTGTTGAAGTAAATTTCATCTTTCCCGAATTCACAAACATTCTTTGATTTGTTGCGATTTGGAACTCTTCCCCATCTCCCCAACCAATGCTAGCCTCTTCACCACTCACATTATTATTAAACCATAAAGATGCACCCCTAACATTATAATCACCAGCAGTAGGAATTCCTGTGAATCCTGACAAATATCTTACCCCTATACCTTCATCAAAATCATTACCGAAGTAAAGTGATGAATCTGATTTTATTGTTACTAATCTATTCTCTTGTATAGTATTATTTTCAGTATAAATATTTAGAAAATCACTACAAATCCAATCCCCACTATTTGTATCATAAATAAGAGCTTGCCCATCACTACAAACAGGTAAAAGGGGGTCACATTGGAAATCTGCAATTGCCCCTAGTAATTGAGGCAACGTAGAGTAGTTATTTAGCTGAGATAATCTAATAGTTCGAGTACTTCCAAAAGCATCCGTAAAAGTTACTAATGAACCTTGAGTGGTTACTTTAACTGGAGAATAAAAAGCAATATCAGGTTTTCGACCTCCTTTTATAATTATCCCTGTAAATAAATCTTTTTGAATATCACACCCTTTGCAATTAATCCGAGTTGATTGAGAACAATTATAAAAAGAAATATCAAATTGAGCTGAAGCTTGATAAGAGAAGAGTAGTAATAAAGCTATAAAAATATTTTTCATTCTTAAATTTTTTTAATTTAGAGACCTCTAAAAATTTAGAGGTCTCTGAAAATTTAATTAAGCCGAGATTAAGTCAGGAATACACCCACAATGAGTAAGCACATTTCCATCCACTGCAATAGCTGGACTTCCGTCTAAAGCTAATTTATAAGTGAAAGCTCCTGTTACGGTATCTTCTGTAATAGTTACAGATTGATAAGCTTGGCCTTCAGTACCTAGAGCTACAATTAATGCTGCTTTTACACCAGCGGTATCACCCGCAGCAAATCCAGCACCCGTTCCAACTGCCGTACCAGCAGAACCATTAATCACTAAGTCTCCCATATCGGTGTCATAATCAACAACTCCCGTGAAACTACATACTCTCCCGATAGTACAAAGAGCTGTCGTTGCTACAGCTGAAGAATTCACGGTGATGTGAGTTACTACAGCTTCTCCGATGATAGAAATCGAAGTCGCATCTACAGAAATTCCTTTCCAAGAATCGTCATAATAAGGGTCATACCCTTTAGACTTTAGAGCTGTAGCAATTGCTACTCGAATCCCTTTTGCAGTAGTTTCCTCTGCGAAAGTTACTACTTCAGGAGAACCGTCGATAGTCAAAGTGATTGCTGTTACTCCATTAGTAATGTCGATTCCAGTCAAAGCATATTTACAAAAAGCCACCGTATCTTGGCAGCATCCTGAGAACTTCTTATGAACCTGGATCGTGTTAGAAGCATCAGCCTCTGGATTATAAAGTTTTAAAACTGACATTTTTAAAAATTTAAAAGATTAAAAAATTATTTTATAGATTCTTTTCCATCTAATTTTCTGTAATAATTGGTAATTTCTAATTCTTGTTTTCTCTCCTCTTCTCCTAATCCTTCTCCCCAATAAGCTAATGGGCAATGAGTAATTTCTACTCTTCCAAGAGCCTTAATATTGATATGTTTTTTCATGTTTGCTTTGATTTCCATATAACACCCACAACTTCTACATTTATCCTTTTTCTCGTCATATACTCCACAAACATTTGATTGACAAATATTCCATCTTCTTTGGAATTCTTTATCATCATTTAACTCTTCGTCTAGCAAAATTATTCCTAGACCTTTTTTCATATATCTTTCAAATAAATTAAATCCTATCATGATTAATTATTTTTTAAAGTGCCATCTTTTTTTCCTTCTTTTCTTTGGAGTTATACAAGTGCCACAAGCTGTCGAAATCTCTTCAATATTAGAATAAGAACACTCATTATCTGTGTCCTCGGTTACTCTCACCATATAGTCATAAATTATGGTTAACCAATTTTCGGTGTCATGTAAAAGTTCTCTTTTAAAATCTCCAAATTCTTTAGTATTCACTGTAGAAATTCCTGTCTCGTCATCTGTATATTTTACCAATCCTTTGGTTCCTGCTTTATAAGTATTATACCTAATCGAAGTAAGAATTACAGCATAGCCTAACCAATATTTTAAACCTGAATCCCATAAAGAATTTAGACATGAATCAGTGAACTTACTTACTCTCTCCCATTTAGAAATATCGTTCTGAGGATGAGTAGTATTTCCATCTGCTTTTGATTTCCATGCAACTCCTTTGAAAATGATCATTGCATCCTTTGCATAAGTATCTCCAACAACAAAAGCCGTGGCTGAACTAATGTCCGTAACCTTAGCCAAAATTTCTTCATAAAATTCTAATCCTAAATAGCATTTTGCGAACTCAGCTAATTCTACTCTTTTGATATGAGTACAAACCACATCCACCGGATAATCTTTATCAACCGGGCCATATTCAATTACTTCAAATCCTGTGATTAGTGTGCTCATTATTTTTCTTCTTTTTCAGATTTTTCTGTCTTCCCTTCTCCTGTTCTAGTTTCTTCTGATTCTGAATCTTCTGATCCTTTCAGAGTAATCGGTCTTCTATATCCTCCGTCTTCGCTCCAAGATTCCTCTACTTCAGAATTTACTGGAGCTACTTGTAAGAAATTTCTAAAGAACTCTTCATCGTCAATTGTTGGAGTAATTACTCCAGCCCTTACTCCTACTCCGAAGGCATCAATAGTGGTTTTAAAATCTACGGTCTTCTCTTGTAATTTTTCTAATGATGATTTATAATAAAAACCTATCTCAGCTAATTCTGGATAATTATGAAATTTAATAATTTCATTCAAACATAGATTTAAACCATATGATATTTTCATTCTATATTTCTCAAGAACTGAAATATCTTTTACCTTCAATTCTTTCACATGAGTATCGTTAGAAAATCCTTCATTTTTCGCATTTCCTAATAATCGTTCTGACCATTGATTATTTTCCAATATAGATTGTCTAGTAAGCTCCTTAGACGTCTTAAAAAAGTTTTCGTTGGTATTTGGTTTGAATTGATAAATAAACGCGTTAGAAGCTCCGTATGGCCTTGTTGTCACAATAATCGATTGAGGGTCGTCTCCTTTAGCTGTAAAATTCTCCTCAATTCTATCAGTTACTGAATCAAAACCAGCTTCAATTGCTTCTTCATCGTCTATCGTACTCCCTGACTCTAAATCATCATCCTCGATCTCCATGAAAACCTCTCCCGTAAATCTATTACTTGCAGTCTTTACTAAATAATCTGAGTCTTGATATTCTCTAAAAACATCTACCCAGCAAGCAATCCAATCTGGTCTTCCGTACCATTTCATATTGCCATTCTTTACATGTATAATTGTTCTCAACGTCCCATCCGCAGATTTCTTGTAATTAGGAAATAATGGAATTTGGGCCGGTGGATTCTTTTCTAAATATTGCTCATTCCATACTGGACTAATTACTATTATTTTTGCTCCATCTTGTGGAGTTACTCGATAGCAACAATTAGTAGTAGGATGGTACTGAATTTTGGAGGTTTTTACTCCAGCTGTTTCAGTATGAATTAACTCAATAAAATAATTCCCATTATCTCTATAAGAATCATATAAAAATTCAGTTATTTGTGAGTAGCTCATCTGATCTCCTAGAACCACATTTTCTTTCAAGAATTGTCTGAAAGTTTTTTTCTGTTCAACCGTCAACGGTTCTAACTCATCTCCTAGATCAAAATCCTCATCTACAATATGTCCTATATCTATTTTATTTCCAAAAGCATAGGTCTTGATACTTTCATGACAAGCTCCTAATGAAGAGGAAATAAATCTTCCTGAATTCAAGAAATGAAGCAATCCTACAGCAGAATTCCCATGGGAATAAGCGTAAGGAATAAGTGGCCATTTCGTGAAGAGTGTTTTCAACTCTTCCGGGTCAGAAATTTCCAATGATATTGGATTACGAACATCAGCAAAATTAAAAGCCATAGACCTTTTCTTTTGCTGATTTGTTCGGTGTATTTTTGGATTGAAATCTTCTACAGACATCTAAAATTTATTTAGCACCTTCTTTTAAAATTTTAGCCTCTACGGCATCCTCTTTAAGAGCTTTTAATTCTTGCTCAGATCGTTTTCCGATCAATCTCGTGTAATTACCAGGGTCTTCTTCGTGAAGATACTCTAACTCTTTTTGAGTTACTCCACGAGCAAAGAATTTCCTAGCCGGACGGTTAGGAGTTTCCTCAATATCCTGGCTGATGTTTTTCCCTAAAAGGTTCACTACTTCACCCTTAATAGTAGTGATCAACATTGCTTGAGAAGCATACGGGTGTTTGATATAGTATTTCATATTATAAAGCTTCTATTGCTGCTCTTGTCAAACTAGTTGTTTGACTAAAAGTTTTAGCCGTTGAAATCAATTGAACCTCTGTACGATCTTCATTATCTCCAGTATCTGATAAGACATTGATAGTAGCTTTCAAAGCTTTCTTTGAAACTTTCCATTCTGTCAAATCTTCATCATATTGAATCCCTTGAACTAAGGCAACTCCTGAATTGAAAAAGTGCACTGCAACCAATTCACAACATTGGATAATTCCATTTGCGAAATCGACTGAAGTAGCTGTAACTCCTCCAAATTTAAAAGCTGCTGTCTGTTCAGTAGTATGCTTATTACCAGTCCGTGTACCAGGCTGATTATAAGACGCAGTATCGTCGTCAGTATCGAATTCGTATTTGACCCATTTTCCAACAGTTCCCATGACAAAATTCGTAACGACTCCAGCACCATCGATAGTAACGTCAGTCACATCTGCTAGTTCTGCAATGTAGGAGACAGCAATTCCACCGTCGATATCTCGACAATTTCCTGCTGCACTTAAATCTACTAATCTACAAGCCATTTTATTTTAAAATTTTGAAGAAAAACCTACCCTTCAAAAGATAGATTTTTCTTAGTTATAAATTTGAGTTTTATGATTATTCAGGAACAAAAGTTCGAGAAGCATTCACAAGATAATTTTCATCAATGATACCAGGACCAATTTTGAAAGTCGTATCCATGAAAATTTTCCCTTTCCAAGGAGAATCTAAATGTTGAGTGATACGCATTCCCATTCCTGAAAATTGCTTAACATCTGGCACATCAAAAGCCAATCCTAAGACACCTGGCGTTACAGCTAAGGTCCGGAAAGTATTAGTACCAGTTATATCATTAAATTCTTGCCATTCGTCCATACAAACCACTAAATGGCCTTTGTATTTCAAAACTCCTTCAACTGGAGCAGCTCCGTCACATCCAGCAGCTTGACAAAATTTTCCATTATAGAAATATCTGAACATCTCAGGAAGTGTTGGGAATTTAGCTTGCATTTCCTCTTCGTACTTTGCATAAATTCGAGCATCAGTCAAAAGAACAGATTTGTTCATTCTCCCGTCAAGACTAGGTCTTTTAGAAGCCATTTTCATTTCTGTATTTTGAGCCGCAAGAACATCATCGAAATGAGCTGTTGCTGATCCAATAAATGCAGTACCATCAGCAGAAATATCTGCAACAGGGATATCAACATTATAGTTTGCTAATCCCTGAGTTTTGAAACCATCAACCATTGTCATAATTCCACCAGCTGCATCTTGCTGATCTTTATAATCTGCCCATTCTTGATCATCTACAGCATACCAATCATTTGTATCAGCATCTGTGATTAATGGATGTTGTCCATACCAAACTAAATCATAGAAAGAATTTCCTAATCCTTGGTAAAGCAAAGAAACAATTTGAGAGAATAAAATTCTACCTTCTTCAGTTGCGAAGATATCTCGAATATCATTTCCAGAGCCCATGATTTTTTCCAAACAGTCACCTAAGTAAGCATCTGGACATTGTTCTCCATTGTATTCGATCGGAGACATTCCGATAGTAGTTGTTCGCTGGTTCACTTTTCCTTTCGGATTCCATACACATCCATTTGTCCGTTTAGACAGTAAATGCTTTGGCACAGATAAACTAGCAAATCTTGCTTCTGTTTGACGAGGAGCATACACAAAAGAGAATAACCCAAATGAATTCTGAGTGATATTCGTCTTAAGTATTGAGATTTTTTTAAAGAAATTTAAGGAAGCGGCTGTGTCCAATTCCAAGTACCGAGAATTCCCGTTAGTTGAAAAGATAGCTGACCCGAAATCTCCTTCTAATGTAAAAGACATTTTGTAAAAATTTTTAGTTTAAAAAATAAGGATTCTTAAAGGCCTAATCCTGGAACAATTTCGCCCTGGAATACTTCTGCCATGTCAATAGACATTTTAGATTTATCTTCAGTTTCGACAGCTCCTAATTTGCCGGTAATTGGATCTCCATTGACATCAGTCGTCTGAGTTCCTGATTGAGTTCCTTTCACAGAATTAATTTCTGTCGCAAGCTCAGTCTTTGCAGTTGAGATAGCAGTTGAATTTGTTTCTGTAGTAGCTTTCAAGGTTGCTACTGTGGTTTCTAAAGTTTGAATTGAAGAATTTAATTCTCCGACTTTAGTATCGTAAGCCTCTTGAGAGACGAATCCTTCTGGAGTTTTGTTCTCAAGAGCAGTTAGTCTTGATTCAAAATCTGCAGTTTGATCACCGCTCATTTCAATGGCTTCGATTACTGTTTGGTGATTTTCCATTTCAGCCGTAAATTCCGCTTCGCTCATATCAATTGCATGAGAAGTCCCGTGGATTCGGTTGAACTGAGTAATCGTTTTTTGTAACCAATTCATCGTAAAAAAAGTTTTCTAAAAATTAAAAAATATCTTTAAAATCTTGTAAGTGTGCGACATAGGGTGGACCTATATTAATATCACTTTTTCTAGATTTGTTATTTCTTGAAATAAGACAGATGAGAATTCAATCTTTTGATTGCATAATTCAAAGAACCAATCCCATCTACTAATCCTCTAGTTTTTGCTTCAGAAGCTGAGAACACTGATCCATCTAAAGTCTTTTTTCTCTCATTCGGAGTTCCCTTCAATGGTCTATACTTTCTAACTTGCTTCATGAACATTTCATCATTCTTTGTCAGCTGGTCAATATAAGGTTGAAAATTTCCATTTTTCAAAGCTCTCCAGGCAGAATTTTTCCCATCTGAAGTTTCTGAATATAGTTCTATATTATTTTCTTTTTTATCTTCGATATACCATTTTGGCATAGTCATCATAGTCCCAATTGACCCTACCAAAGTAGAAGTAGAAGCTGCGATAATTTCGTCAGCTGCTAAAGTGCCTTTGATTCCGGCTGAAGCTAGTAAAGTAGTGTGAATTATAACAGGTTTATTCCTGTCCTGGATTGCATTAAAAAGAATATCTCCGGCAGTTGATTGTCCCCCTCCAGTATCTATGTCCATTATGATACCCTTTATCTTATTGTCTGAATAAAGTTTTCTTAGATTTTTATCCATACTTTTCATCCCATAAGAACACATAGCATCTTGATTCATCATTACTCCCGACATTCCAATCACAGCAACTGAATTTTTTGGGATTTCATCTAAATTAGAATAATTTCCTATAAGGTTTCCATCACTAGAATAAATGTGAATTTGCTGAGTCTTATCTTTTTCAGCTTGGCAAATATTTTCTTCAGAACTATTTTGGAGCTCTGAGATCAATAAAACTTTCTCAAATTCTTGAACTCCATACATAGGTTCAACATGCAAACTTTGTCCAGCTAAGAATCTGAAAAATGCTTGCTCCTTTCTAGAAATTTGATTATTCTTTTTTGACATATTTGAAAATTTATATTACAAATATAAGCTATCCCTTTATAAGATTAAAACATTTTAAACGCTTCTAAGACACTTTTTGTCTGAATCTGAATGATATGACTAAAACCAAATAAAGCTATCTTAGAATGGACGGCAGAACGTTCTATTGGTATTTTTCAAGAATCATTGGTACTGCTATACCAGTATGACCCCCTAAAACAACTCCACATCCTATTGCTGGCTTCTTTCCTGCTTTAGCATAAGCAAAAGCATATTGTTCATGGTCAATTCCACACCCTACTTGCATGCCGAATATTCTCAAGGCCGTTCCAATGATATACTCACAATAAAGTTCTGAATGCCTATGTCCTTGTACTACTGACATTAATTCAGCTTTTGCTTTAGATCTAGCTGTTCCAGCTTCTCCATGAATGTATAGAACATTATCAAATATTAATTCAGTATGGAATTCCCAATTCGGAACTTCTAAAACTTCTTTTAAATCTCTTAACCATTTACAACTAATCCCACCTATTTTTGCTTTTCTCATTATCAACCTATCATGGTTGCCTAAAATCACATCAGCTTCTGGAAATACTGCATAATATCTTGACAATCTTTTGATCGCAAAATCTAACTCTTCATCTACGTTCAGAGCTTCTAATTCTGAGTCATGAAATGAAGCGTAATGATTATCAATTACATCACCAATAAAAATCACTTTCATGCAATTATATCGATGGTAGGTTTCAACTAAAAAATCTAAATAATGGTCTAGATCAAATGGAGTGTGAGGATCTCCTACTATTAAGACATTTGTCTCATCATTTTTCCAGAAATTCTGGAGCTTTTTGTTGGATGTTTTAGGCATCACGTTTCTACTCATAATAAATTTTTTATGTTCACAATTAAATTGAAGAACAGATAAACTTTATCTGTCTTATACTCAATTTATATTTAATCGATAATTGACCAAAAGTCAAGCCTTTCTCTCGATCTTCTAGGACTAAGCTTTTCACTAAAGTTTTGTAGGGGATTTCTCTAAATGCATGAACTGCAGTAGAGGGTAATGAATCTATGTCAATACCAGCTTTTTGAATGAGCTTTAGAATCATTCTTCGTTTGTGTTCTTTATCTTCCATATTATGTTTTTTTCAATTGCGTTCTTAAAAAATCTGTAGAGAATATTATCAGACCCACAGCAGTAAGAGTAAGGACTTAATTTATATTTATTATGTAATAGCAAAAGTTTTTTAAAATTATAATTCTCTACTGCCTCAATTGCTTCGTTATATTTATCTTTAGGTAAATTTTGAAAGTTCCACATTAGGTAGATATTTTTCTATATTTATTTTGATATGGTCGACATAAGATTCGCAACAATAAACCTGCTCAGTGAGTTTTAATTCATTATGAATTTTCATAATTTTTGGCCAAGTTTGAGTAGAATAATGTTTCTTGATTTCTAGTAATTTTTCAGAAGATATTTTAGACCAATCCCACTCTTCCACATTCTGATTTCTATACTTGATTATTTTCCTAGGAGAATTCACTTTAATTCTAGAATTATGACGCTTCAATTGGTCAATGCTTTCTATTTCAAAAGCTAATTCTCCTGGCTTCATCTTTTCTCCCTGGGTATATTTTCTGACAAAGGTCATTTTTCCTTTATCTATTTTCACTACGGCCATCATAAATTCTGAAAGATTTTTACCACCAATTTCAACGTCTTAATGTGTCTAGCAAAGTGGTGCCATTTAAAGGTGAATTTCTGGCCATTGTGATAGGTTGTCAACATATGTTCCAGAAATATAAATAAAGTTTGCCAGATGGTCTTACTGGATTCCAGAGGAGCCATTCCTATAACGGTAGAATCTACCATTTCTTGAGTCCCAGGGACATTATCATAAATCTTTTCAGCAAGTCCACTAGCATTGATTGCTGAGTAATGTTTTATCAGCAATTTTCTTTTGATTTCATTAATCTCTGTTAAATTCATTTTTCTAATTTTTTTAATTATCCAATATCACAAATCTTGACTGTCGAACAAACAAATGGGCAAGCATCATCACAGAAGTGAACAAACCATCTTGCTTCGATATAATCCCCCTGTATTTCTGAAGTCTCATCCCATACTAGCCAAGGTCCAAAAGTATCAGGTGAAGTAGTTAATCTAATTCTATATTTAATATAGTTATCATTATCAAATGGGAGATACCCAACCTTATTAAAAATCCACCATCCACTTCCATTTACTGGTCCAGGTTGGCAGGTCACTCTTGCATCTATTTGATTGCAATCTGGAACTATAGGAGTGGTTGCCACAATACATGTTTTTGAGACAGTAGTAATGGGGCAATTTTCAATCTTAATATCGAACTCAAATAAGTAAGAAACGTTACCAGCCTGAATGGTATTTCCATACACTGTATTCCCATCAACTAAATAGGATTTAGAAGACCCGTCAACCCTATATTCATCTACTTCCCAATTAGTTATTTGTCCAGGAATTACTAATTTAGGACGGACTCCTGCAACTGGTTGAGAAGATACATATTTTAAAAGATCTACACATTCTATCTCTAAATCATAATCTGGACAAGGTTCTACTAATTTCTCTGGGGTCATTATAGGGTCACAGGTCACCCCATCTACTGCAGCATATGTAATTGTTGCTCTAATCAAAAAGTCTTCCGTAATGTCACATAATTCAGCAGAAATAGTGGTTAGATTTGTAAGAGTAATCCAACCACCTCCAGAAATTAATTTATACTCAAAAAGAACTGAAGCTATTGGAGAATTGTTAGTCCCTCCAATAGTAAATAAGAAGCCTTCACATCCTGTAGTTACACAACCCGTTGCTACTCCATTAATTGGATTACCTCCACTTGTTGAAGTCCATCTTACCTGGTACCTATTCTCAGGAATATTTGTATTAGATAATGTGATAAAATCTATCCATCCAGCACCGTTAGCTCCTCCACTCGTAGATCCTACTATATAACCTTCTCCTAAAGCATATGTTTTTAAGTCATTTGCTGCAGCCAATGCCTGAGTTCCATCGTATCCCGCAGGATCTCCTATATTAGTTCCATCATCTAATTCAATAAACATTAGCCCTACCGTAAGAACTCCATTATAAGTTAGCTGGGTACAAGTAGTGTCAATATTATTGAATCTCTGACAAATTATTGTGGGGTTATTTTGACATAAAGAAGTAGGTGGAAGATTAATTCCAGTATCTTCAGGAAGTAAGTCACAAATGTCACTTAGCTGTCTTTGTGGAATGAACTTTACTGGGGTCATTATTTGTCGACAAAAATGGAAATCTAAGATCTCAGAAATTCTTGCTGAAACTGGCCTTCCCATATGCTGAAAAGTATAATAATTTCTAAAGTCAGTTTTCAGATATTCCATGTTAGTCAAATCCACTAAATATTGAATAGTTAAATTATTTAGCTGCTCTAAAAACCATCTCTTATAAACTAAAACATAGAGACTTTTTAGCACATCATATTGATAAACTTCTGGATTGACTTGGAAAACCAAATTAGCTTCTGGAATTGCCACAGCTGAGGTGTTATCGTCATGAATGGTACCTAACTCTAATGGACAAAACATAGAAGCTGTAGGAATTAGATTTGTAGTAGAATTTGCATACTTCCCAATCCTCAAAGTAGGTTCTTCTGAGCTAGAGAATATCTGTCTAACATATCCAAAATTAATAGCAATCTTAGGCCCTACATTCCAAGTAAATTCTCCAGTATTTGTAACCTCTGGAATATGTAATATTGGAACGCTATAATTATAATATCCATTATTAAATAAAGGTTCGAAAAATGGATTCTTAAGTTCCCTGGTTTCTCCTGTTGTGAACTTCTCTCCAAGGTCAATAGTTTTACTCCATAAATCATCGGCTAATTCTAGATCTTCTATGGACTTTTCTTTAGAATCTGCATACATCAATTTCAGGTACCTTGGATGAGTAGTTTCTGGAGTAGTAACTACATCACTTTCTACATCTAAAAGATGGTTTATATCTTCGATCGTTTGTTCTAAATAAAATCCATCAACATTCTCTCCCCATAAATCCACAGTATATGGTTGATAAAGCTCAACTGTTCTATTTGCAAAATCTGTTTTAATCTTTAAATTCCATTGATGAGATAAGCCTTTCAAAAGATCTAAAAATTTATAATTCTTATCAATAATCCCTGACATGCTTTCATCGGTGCCCTCTAAGAAATAAGGCCTGACTCCTTCTATGTTTATTTCAGAATCTACCAGAAATATTGCTGCTAAGGACGTTGAGGACCCACAGACGACCGCTAAACGTTCTTCGCTGGTCATTGATATAGATTTCACATCAAAGTTGAATTCTAATTCATTCGCTTGCCCCTCAATAAAATTATCATATACTTGATGAGCATAAACTTTCTCATATGGAGAAGGGTCTCCTAAAGAAGCTCCTTCTTTTAATTTTCCTAAAGTAAAAGACATAGATTCAGCTCCACCACCTGGGTTAAACTTTACTACTCCTTTTACGTTGATTTCTCCACTACCCTGGTAGACTCCTGTTGGGGAGAAATTACCTATTGGATTTGTAACTACATTTGGGAATGGTACAAGAACTCTATTCACCGTATTTAGTGCCCCAGTTGTTTGCACAGCAATAGTGGCCTGAACATTTAGATTGGTCTTCCTGGTAAGGTAGGTTTCTCCTTTTAATCCATACTCTTTATCAACAATATATGCTATCAATTTTCTCCCAATTTCAGATTCAAATAAAGGACTTTCAAAAGCCCATCCTAATTGGCAAAAACCTCTTGTTAATAACCCTGTTATATAATGCCATGGTCGACATAATTCTATAGGCAAGTAATAAGATTTATCTGGAGAAGTAGCAGTCCAATCATTAATTATTCTATCAAAATTAGAGTAAGGAAAATATATTCCTAAATGTGCTGGGTCTTCAAAATTCGTATTAGTATTATCATAGATTTCTTGGTTCTGAATTACGTCTAAAACATTAGCTGGAGTAACTGTGAAATTACCATATGTCAATTGGTGCAAATAAAGATCTTTTGCTCCTCTTGCCCAATGATCTACAGCAAGCCTTAATTCCACCGTAATAGTCTCTCCATATCTCTTCACATATAATTCTGATTGAGTAATAATGTGAGATCCTGTACCAACTTCTACCTTCACTTCTTGAAATTCATTATCTAGAACATTTGGATTGGCATAAACCTTGAGAGCATCATAATTTTTTCTAGTATTTGGAAGATCAAATCCAACAGTAAAATCGAATTTCAATTGGTTGAATTCAGTTAACTCAGTCAATATTCTCGTTTGCCTTAAATTAAATCCTTCAGGAAGATCTAAATAAACGTCGTCTGGGTTCACTGAAGTAGTATCTGGACAAAATCCTCTAACCTCAGAAAAAACCGTGCCTGTCACACTAGAACCAGTCTGAACACATTCAAAAGCTTCTTCTCCTGGCCCTAAAGATTTAGTATAGGAAAACCCGTCACATCCTGTGTAAGTATATTCTTGCTCTGAGGTCGTCTCATTCTTAATATACATCTTATCACATGTAGAATAATTCTGTCTTTCAACGACTTTTATATAGATACATCCATCCATTATATTGCATAATTTGGTAGAGCATGCTCCTGGTTAATTTTTCCTGTAATAGAAAGTCTAAAATAATCTCCTTCTTTATAATATTTTATAGCTCCAGAATTCGGTAGAAATCTGACTAATTGTTTTACAGTAGGTAAGAGAATTCCCTGGACCGCATTAATCTCTCTATAGAAATTTCCAGAATTTAAGAAATCTTCATAAAATCTTAAATCCCTGAGCTCATCTCTCTTAATAATTTTAGTATATGTGATCTGCTTTGAGCCTGATTTATTATAAATTCTTTGACCCCCTGCCATTCTAATTGATTCAGCATATGGAGCTTCATTCGTAGTCCTTGGTTGGTATGAATAAACTTCTACATGTGAAGTCTTAATTGACAAAGAATCTTCCTCATCCATAAACATTGTAGCATAGCCTCCTCCAGCTGTCTGATAAACTATTTTAGCCCCACAGCAGTCTGTCATTAAAAATGTAGTATAAAGGTTATCATCAAATAAAAGTTTGACAGCGGTTATGGTAGATACATCTATGGCTAAATCTGTAGCTATTTCTGAAGGTGAAATCACCATTGAATTAGGTCCAGAAAAAACAGTATCTATTTCTGTGGAAGGAGCTGCTTTCGTAACTACATCTAGAGTCATAGTAGCTCCTCCTGTCACATAAACTGAAAGACATGAATTTCTACATAATTCGTAAGCTCTTGGATAAAGAGTAAGCAAAGAAAAACCATCTCCTCCAGTATTCACATATCCCCAATATTGCTCAGCTGTGTTTAGCATAGTATAGGTTGCAGAATCTACCGAATTTTCAATCGTTGTTTCACATGTATCTTTATCGAATACTAATTCCCAGTATCTTAATTTGAAGTCATATTCCATTTCCGGTTCAGCTCGATCAGCTCCACAATTTTGAGGATATGCAGTTTTAACAAATGGATATAAATCTTCTTGAAAATTGAAAGAAAATGCGACTCCTTCTTGAGGTAAATAAGTTTCTACAGGTCCTATTGCGGTGCCTGTCCCATCTAATAGCTGATATCCAAATCTTCTCAGTTCAGTTGGTGAATCAATTCCAGTCATTGTGAAATTAAATATCGCTGGGTTTCCTATATAATTAATAGTCCCTGAAGGGGTTGTGTTAAGAGTTATTGGCATGGTGCGATATTTTCCAATTCCTTACATAATCGTGAGAGATAAATCCCTTCACATTTAAGAAATATTCATTAATAATTTCCACCACTAAATTAGTTGGAGGATTATCTGGTAAAGTAGCAAAAGCCGTCTTTAGAACGGCCTTACAATTTTTATCCATATTTAGATATGATGCGATATTTTTCCTTAGTTTCTTTTTCATAGTTCTCTGTATTCTAATAAACGATTTTTTCGGTAAGCCTGAATAGAAACTTTGTTTCCCTGGTTACCTCCTAAAACATAAATATGATGTTTGGTTTGTCGAATAAAAAATCCTACATGACCTTTCCAAGATTTCTTTGATTCTCTCCAAAGAACAACCACATCTCCCTGCTTTGGATTCTCTACCTTTCTTCCTACTTCTAACCAACTTCTAGCATTCAATTTTCCACTCATTTCAAGACTAAAATTAAATTCTTTATTAGTCGTTTGAATTACCCAATTAGCAAAAGCAGAACACCAGGCAACTTGATCATCTTTCACCCATGAATGTCCTATCTCTTTAAAATATTTTAGAACTTCAGGATTATTTTTCTTCCCTACTATTTCCCTAGTTCCGAATTCTCCTAAAGCTATTTCAATAATTTCTCTCATCTTTTAAATCTTTTGATATGTGACCAGTTCCTTTTATACTGAGTCTTTAATTTTTTATATTTCCGAATAATATATTTCCTTAACATGAGGAAAACATTAGAACCCCTAAAATAAAAACAGAAACAAAGGTGATGATTAAGCACCCTTTATTCATTTCTACTTTTGCGTGTTTGTCGTATTGATTCATTTGCTATTATCATTAGGTTGTGAATCTCGTCTAATTTCGTCAATGGAAGTCTCAGCTGGACCTTGCTTAATTTCTTCATCTGTTAAGTTGTTTTCTTGATGAAATCCATCACAATAAAGCTCTGGGATTTTGCTGGCCATCTTTATTGCCATTGCATCTAATTCATCATCGGTTAAATGTATCATTTCTTTGTTTTTAAATGCTTCGCTAATTGGTCTAATTTCATAGAATTTCTATCAATCCATAATTGATTCCATTCCTTATCTTCTTTAGTGAATTCTAATTTCAATTGCATATCATTGATGTTTACCACAATTATCACATTTGATCTGACCTTTGGTATGTCCCCAACTACATAAAATACAATACCATATTGCTAAAATAATCATATCAAATCTTCTTTGTTAAATAATTCTCTCTGATAATATGCTCTAATATACGGTTAAAATCAATCATAAAAAAATCTTTTAAGGGTTAAAATAATATTCATTCCCATATGCAATATCATTAGTGCTAAGAAAGCAAGATATAACCCATATAGGAATAATCTGATTTTAGTCATTTTCTTATGTAAAGACATAATTAAACAGTATTTCCATCCTCAGCTGATCTAGTCCGTTCTGACAACCTTTCTTTCTGCTGAAGACCAATAATAACATTTCCAGATATTTGTTCAATCACTGGCACCAAATTAGCTGTCTGGGCTGCTACCACTTCTTCTATAATCCCCTCAAAATCTTTCGGATTTATTCTAGTCTCTGTAACAATTAATGTGGGTTGAGCGATATTTGGGAAGTTGGCCTGACTGCCTGAGCCAATGAGCCCTCCATCTGCGAAACTCATGCCCTGCATACCTTGTAGAACTGATTTCCATTTTCCAGAATCACTAGAAAACGACTTTCCACCTCCATCTTCATTGATTGCAGACAACAGTCCTAACCATTTGCTTGTTGCTTCACGTTTTATAACCGATTCTCCTCCTTGCATTTCGTGACGCACCGGGGACCCTGCTATCCTGAAACCTATGCCGCCGTTGGCATGACTGGGCCCTCTCATATATCCTCCATCGTTTAAATAAGCTCCATCTTCAGCAATTATTGACCCTATGGCTGATTTAGCTACAGAGAAACCGGCTTTTATTAAAGCAGTCAAGATTGCTGCTCTGGCAATACCTGTAGCTCCGAAAGTAGCAACTGAATCTGGTTGAGCTAGAGATTGAGCAGTTGCTGCAGCTACCTGGGCCAAGACGATTGCTTCTAAAGTTTCTAACATTAATCCTACAATTGCCTGGGCTGCATCTTCTCCAGATTCAATGGTTCCATCAAATAAACCTCCTATTAAGTCTGCTGTCCCTCCTATTAAATCAATCATTATTTTGTCTGATTCTCTTTGAGCAATTTCTTGTTGTTTCAGACGGTCTTTATGGTTCTTGATTAACTCAGCGTTTTTCAATTCATCTGCTGATAATTGGGCTTCAGATATCTGGGCTTCTATCTCTAGAGTACTTTCACCTAATTCGATAAGAAGAGCTTTTTCATTCTCTAATCTAGCCAAGGCTTTTTCGGCTTCTAATTGAGCTCTTTGTTCTTCAAAACTTCTAATGGCTTCTAGAGAGGCTTCTATGTTTTCTGGGTTAAATTCTGGGGCTACTAGTTGTTGGTTATCTATATCGGTGTTTGTTGTATCGAATCCGACAGTTAGCTTAGCCTGTTCAATTTTTAGGGCTTGCTCTGATTGAATTAATTGAGCTTCTAATTTCAACCTTTCTTCACCTGATAATTTTGCAAGTTTTAGTTGCTCATTTATAAAAGCAATTTCTCCAGAAAGTCTTGTTGCATTAATTCGTGTATTAAGCTCTCCCTGGTCCTCTACTGTATTATTCAGATAATTCTCAGTTAATAGCACTAATTCATTAATATTAGTCTCAGATTTCTTTAAATCAACTTCTAATGAAAATTGGTCTAATTCAGCTTTCTTAGCTGAGATTTTATTGATAGTTTTTAAATAGTCAGCTTCTCCTTTCTCATATGATTTTAATGAATTATTTAGGATCTCAATATCTGTTTGAATATTAATTTCTTTTATCCTATTTGCTAGATCTTCCTCATCAAGAATTCTAGCATTGGCTGAAGCTATTCTCAGTTGTTTTTCTTTCTCAATTCCTTCTGCCAAAATCTTCACTTGATCTTCAATTGGTAAGGCTTCTATGTTAGCTTCTCTTACCTCTTTTTTAAAGTCGTCTAATTCCTTTTTTGCTTTAGATAAATCCAACTCAGCAGAATTTAATTTTTCAATCAATTTTAATGCTTCTTCTGGAGATGCTGAATTGATTGATTTTTGAAGATCTGATACTTCTTTTTGCAGTTGCTTAATTGACCCATCAGCCGCTAAAGCTTGGAAGTTACTTTTAGTAGAGCTTACATTTTTATTGAAAATCCCTGTTGCTAAAGAAACTTGTTTGGTAACTTCATTATATTTTTCCAGAACTACTGTATAATCTTTCCCACTTGCTCTTGCCAGGTCAACCTCATTCTTTAATCTGGCTTGTTCAGCTGATAAATCTTGTAGGCCTAATTTTCCTTTTATTGCGTTCTGTTCTCTCTCTTCTGCAGCTTCTTTCTCTCCTTCCTGGACTTCTACTAAAGCCTCAAGATTTTTCTTAGCATTCTCTTCTAATCTCTTAGTAAATTCATCTGAACCTCCTGAAGTTGTTAGAGCAGCAAAAAATCCCTTTTCATTATAAATATCATTGATCACCTGAAATGAAGAAGCTACGTCATTTATTAATGATGTTCCTAATGATTTTCCTTGAGTTTTTAAGTTTTCAAATGAGATTCCAGTTCCAGCTAAAGTAGCTGATAATTTCTGTTGTTCAACTGCTAATTCGGTGTTTACTCGTAGAGTTTCTTCTTGAAGTCTTTGGTAAGCTGTCGAAGCAATTGCTATGTTCTCATATCCTTCCTCAATATCTGCTAGAGTTTTAATGAATCTCAAACCAGCATCTTCACCAGGTCCAGCAAATACATCTGCAAGAACTTGTCCCTCTTGTTTTGCTGTTAAAGCAGTATCTCTAAGCTTTCCAGCAACCTTAGCTAAAGCTCCTACCGTATCTTCTGAGCCATCATTAATATTGTCGAATAATTCCTTAGTGAATTTCTTACCAAATGCTTGTTCTAAAGCTATTTTAGTTGTGTTAGTTTGCTCTCGAATTCTTAATCCAAATTCCTTAACTGTATCAATCCCTTTATCACTATAAATTCCTTCTTGAGCTGATTTGATTAAGATAGCATTTAATTGCTCACCAGATAATCCCGCAGCTTCTGCCTGGGTAGAATATTCTTCTAAGTTATCAAGATATTGCTGTGTAGCATCAGCCCCTAAAATAAAACCATCAGTCACTAAATCTAAGGACTTTGAAAAATCTCCTGTTACGTTCTTTGTTAAAGCATTCACAGAAACTAAAACCTCAGTGAAATCTTTACCGAATGTCTGTGAAATTCCTTGAACTCTTGTAGTGATTTCTGCTAGGCTTTCTCCGGTCTCTCCAGTTAGTCTGAAAACCTCATCATTTAACTTAGCAAATTCTAAAGTAACCTGGTTTACATATCCTCCAATTGCTACAAGAGTTCCCCCTATTGCAGTCAATCCTAATAACCATGGATTTATTCCTCCACCTCCTCCTCCAATGAGATCTATGAAACTAGAAAAAATCCCCTCTACACCACCTCCCAACATGTCCTCAATTGCTTTTCGATATGAACCAACCTGACTTCTGAAATCTCCTACAGATTCCCCCATCTCATCTATTCGTTTCTTCACTTGAGCAGCTTCATCTATTTTGTTTAGATTTTTTGGGAGCTCTCGGGCTTCTTCACTTAATCCAGCAATTTCTTTTGTCAATTGAGTATAACGTCTCCTTAAAGCTAATAAAGAATCAGTTGGAACATTCCTTTTAAGCAAATCAAAATCTTGAGCTTGCTGCCTAAGATCTAATCTTAACCTTTTAGCCTCAGTCTGTAATGAAATTTGTTCAGCCCGATATGTAGAATAGGTTTTAGTTACACTTTCAACCGTTTTCCCTTGCTTAGCTAATTCTTCCCTCTGTTCCTTAGTACCGTTATTAAATACATCAATATCTTTTTTGGCCTGCTTTAGGACCTTGCCAATATCAACAAGCCCGAGTTCTACATTAGCGAGCTCTTTTGCTAGCTTGCCCGAATTTTCAAGTTGAATAGAAAAACTTAATTTCTTTGCCATTTTCTTTTATTTTTTAAAGCTCCCCTCCGTTTGATTTGTTCAAAACGTTCCACCCTTTAGATCGATATAATTTAATTAATTTTCTCTCTAAATTTGCAGCTTCTTGAGCTGGAATTACTTGATCTGTAACAGGTATTAAACCGAATTCCTGAATATGAAGTGCTAGAAGCTCCCTAGATTGCTTTATGTGGGTTTCTAACCTCATTTTTAAATCATAAGTTAAACCAATATAAATAGTTTTCGATGTATAGTCAATTGACTTATAAACCCATCGAAAAAATCTATTTCCTACGTTCTTTTCCATGTGAGAAGACACTTGTTCTAGAATCCCCCTCCCACATGCTATAGCGTAAGCTGAGGAACTTCCTTCCTTAAAGTCACTTCTACTAGAATATTTTAGGGATTCATCAATAAGCATTTCAATTGTCCAAGATTTATGTTTAAGGGCCATATGAGAAGAAATTTCCTGTAGGATTCCTCTCCCCCATGCTATATTATAGGCCGATGGTGAACCTTTTTGAAATTCACTCCTACTAGAATATTTATTTGCTTCATCAATGAGCATCTCAGTCGTCCAGTAAGTTAATTTATTTTTCATGTGTTTGCAAATTTCATCTAGAAGGTTCCTTCTAGATGAAGCAATATAAGCACTAAGAGAACCTTTATAAAAATCATTTCTACTCGAGTATTTTAAAGCTTCAGCTTGTAAAAGCTCCTTAGTCCAGTAAGTTAATTTATTTTTCATGTGAGAGCACAGCTGATTTAAGATCCCTTTTTTTTGTGCTATTGAATATGCATTAGGGGAACCTTTCCTAAAGTCACCTCTACTCGAGAATTTCAAAGCTTCAATCTGTAAAAGTTCCTTACTCCATTTTCTACGTGCCATACAATAATTTTTTTAAATCACTAATAAGAAAATCTTTTGTTTTTCCTTTATAAGTCAAAGTAACTATAAATCCTTCAGGTCTTCTGATTCTCTGTACTTCTGAAAATCCATTTTTACGGTAAACCTTGCCAGACTTGCCCATCGCATAATTAGGGAATTTTGGAATATCAATCATAATTGAATAAATATACAACTAATTTTAATCCCTGTTATCATTCTACAAAGTATATTTCAAACCAATTCTAAAATCAATTCCAGTCGGTCTAACTGGAATAAGATTTTTGTAGAAACTTCCTTGAATAAAAATGTGATTAAAAGCAGTAAAATCAAATGATGGAATAATTCTAAATTGGAAAGGTTCTTTCAATGGATTATGATCTCCAATATCACTGTAAACCCCAGCTTTGAATAAATAAGATATTTCTAGCCATTTATTCTTTTTTCCTATTACTTTTTTACCTATTTCAAAATTCAATCTTACATATTCAGAAGATCTTAAAGTTGTTGAATCTGAAAAGGTTTTGCTATTAGGTCCATAGCTGACTCCTAACGAACCAGAAATGAAATTCTGTACATTTAGTTGATTTGTACTATAAAATTCAGTTACGGACAGCGTAGCAGCCTTAGAAGTCATTCTATAGCTCTTTCCTTCAGATAAATGTGGAAATTCATCGTAATTACGGTAGAAATTTACTTCCTTCTGAGCCTGCAGGTCTTGCAAACAAAGGAAAAAGATCAAAAAGATAATAAAATTTTTCATATTTTTAGGTATTTAGTTTCTTATTCCTGGCGCGAGCTTCGCTAGCGGGTTGCAGCAAGTCTCCTTCTGTCCTCCACCCTATGTCGCACACTTTCTGTTCAAAGCTATGCCTGTGTTAGAATAGATTGGACATCAGTTAAGATTGAAAAGAATGCTTTTTCCACAGAATCTCCAGTCCTTTCTTCCATTAAATCCTGGATTTTCTGTTCATATTTCTTTAAAGTTGAATCAACAAATCCGAGTCTAGTCCCATCTTTGGAAAATCTGAAACTATTTCTTGATGGAATTCCCTCTTTTTTATGCACATTAGCTGTGGCAAATGCTGCTCTTTTTGCTTGCTTTTGTCCTAACCCCCTCCTTAATCGAAACCATCCAATTAATGCTTGAATATATTTGCTTACTTTTTTCCCTGTCTTACGACCTCCATATGGGACTTTAGAACCTTTTACACCTTTCTCGACATATATCCAATAGTCGTTCATATACATTTCTCCAACAAGTAAAAAAGCCAAGGATTTTATCCTTGGCTCGATAGATTTAATTAACTCACTTGAGGTCTGGGATGTTGCTCGACCTTGAGCGATTAATTTAGACCCTAATTCTAATTTTAAAAGAGACATTACATATTCTAAATCTTTCTCTAAATCTTTATTGAGAGTCATATTTGTCAAGTTTTAAACCTTCTATTAATCTGATTAATTTTTCTGCATATAAAGGGTCAGTAGCATACCCTTGTTTCTTCAAACCATGTGCCCATTTCTTATAATCATTTCCATAAGATTTTAAATGAGCATACCTGGGTTTTCCTAAGAATTTAGAATGATCTCTAAATGATTGCCATGGACCTTTATATTTTCTGAAACATGATTTTATTAGATTCCCATTTTTATCATAATCATCATCTTTATGAGCAAAAGATGGGCCAGTCCAATTCTTCTTACATTTTATTCCGAAATGATTATTTGCTTTTAAAGCTAAAGCACTATTTCCAGCATTACTTTCATGAATCCCTTGGGCAAGAGTTATACTTGCTGGGATTCCATACAATAGCATCTCATCTACAGCAACGTCTGAAAACCTTTTGATATATCTCATGTGGGAAGTACTAGGAACGTATTTAGACAACTTCTTAGGCTTCTTTTTAGGTTTCGGCTTGATAACCTTAGTTTTAGGTTTGACGGCCTTAGAAGTTATCGGTGGAGTTGCTGCAACCACTAATTCTGGAATAATCAATTTATTTGGAATTGGTTCTTCTACAGAAAATAAATTTGACTTAGTTTTTATTTCTACTGAAATATCAACGAAATAAATCATAATAAGTCCAGTAATAATTAAAATAATGTTTATCTTTTTCATATGTTCTTTTTTTTAGTCACAACATCCTAAATCTCCTGAAACTTCAATTGAAGAAGTTTCAGCATTCCATTGGAATTTCCCACAGTTGTGAAGGGATAAATTAAATTCAAAAAATGTACCTTGCAAATCATCCAAACCACCTTCCCATCTTGATGCAAATAAATTTCTGTTTACGTCATTAAATCCCTTTTGGATTTTCCTTGTTTCTGCTTCATTCGGTTCTTCTACACTTCCACCAGCTCTCAATACTGCTAAAGAGATATATTTTGACTCTGAGTCAATATAAACAATATCTTTAAGGTATTCAAAGAAATTCATCATGAAGTTTTCTGTGTCCTTAAAAATCTCATTTCTGTTCCTATTAGAACAGAGATCTACAGAGTTAACAGATTGTACATGTTTATCCAAAAAAGCAATTTCAATCACGTATTGGGTTTGAGACCTGGGAGACATAACATTAGTCAAAGCAAGAGACTTATCAAATGCTATCATTACAGGGTAATCATAATCTAACTGAGAGGGGTTCAAATGGTTATTTGCCCAAGATCTTGAATAGAAGAATTTCTTGTCAATTTCTTGAACGGTTTTCCCTAAGTTTGCAGCATTCAAATCTGAATAAGATTCTATTGCTGCAAAGGTATTTAATCTTTTACAGAGATTTTGCTGAGTAGGGTAAAATTGCACGAAATCATAGCAGATTTCAAAGAACTGGTGAAGTGTCATAATTTAGATTTTATTCCTCTTCTTCTGAGGAGGATTTTTTAAACATATGAGGAAATTGTTCATACATACTTTTCGCATGTTCTTGGAACCAGTTATTATATCTGGTCAAGTATTGATCTGGTCCCCATTCTTTATAGAATTTTACAATTCTTCTTTGGTGATTTAATGGCCGAAAATCTACATGACTCATTCCATATTTTTTATCGGGATCAATAGGTTTTCCATCGATCAAATTACCAAATTTCTCAATATATTTCTCATCTTTCAAAAGTTCTGCTCCAGTTATTGGAGAAGTATTTTGAAAGGGTACAATTGAAGGTGGATAGGTTCCAGCAATTTGTTTCAATTGTTTTCTTTGTTTTTTATTAACTTTGTATTTCATTTTTTAATAATCTATGTGAATTAATACTTTTTCATTTTCTTCGCAACCTAAATTAATTAATTTATTTGCAACTTCATCATTATCAAATCCTTCTTCTTCTAAGAATTTTTCAGAGTTTGCTGTATAATCAATATAGACATCACAACTTCTTTCTGATGATAATTCTTCGTGAAACTCGCTCAAATCGTTACAGAGTGAGAATACTTTAAGTGATATGGTTTTCATAATCCCATGTTTTTAAGTGAAAGAATTCTAACAGCCTCCTGAAAGTCTGCAGATTTTATTGATCTTAATGGAGTATTTTCTAATCCATTAAAAGCTCCTAAATTTAAGAGTCTTGTATAAATAGAATTGAACCCTGCTCTTTTCCAAATTTTCCTATTTTCCTCGTTTGCTTCTTCACTAGAATTCTCTGGAGGAAAAAAGAAATAATGGTTGTCTGAATCGGATTTTAATTCTTCGTAGAAAGAATCGAAAAAAAAAGAATGTCCATTCCTAATTTATAATTAATATCCTGAAATTCTGTCATTCGATTTTTTACTAAATTTTGGAAAGGAATATCGTCTAAAGGAAGTTCCTCATCTTTTAATTTAGTAGTGCAAGAAATTATTTTTATTGCCCCCGTAAATCTCACATTCATAATTTCTTCTGTATCTCCTAAGGTCCTTTTTTTACTCGAATTAATATCAGCTAAATTCTTTTTGATATTCAGGATATTAACAGATTGAGCTACTGACACCTTTGAAAAAGATTTTCCTCCTAAAAGGTTCATTGTAGCATAAGGTATTTCCCAGGTTTTTCCTTTCCATTCAAATGTGTAATTATCTTCTTTTCTGAATTGAAATTCATAAGAATCTATCAATTTTTTGATATAGAAATAAATAGTATTTAAAGCCGATTCGGCGCTATCAAAATCTATGTCTTCAGATTTTCCTTGAAGGTCGTCAACATGCTGCTGTAGTACATGGGTTTTTAAACTCCCATCCTCATTCATCAGATCTTTTACATCAAATCTAATAATTTTATGAAGAGGATAGTCTAAAAATTCTGAGATGGCTTTACACAACAAATATAGGTAAAAATTTCCATCTCTTTCCAATGTTTCATTTTCCAAAGATTCTTTCAACCATAAAGCAATATCCTCAGCACATACATCAAAAGCTATTTTAGAACTCAATTTGAATTCATCTAGCTGATCTGGCAAATCTAAGGTATGCTGCTGGTCAAAAGAATCTGTAATGGTTATTTGTCTCATTCTTCTTCTGCTAAGTTGTCAGAAGCTCTTAAAATGATCTCTTCTTGGAAACTTTCGACAAAATCAAAACCTTCTAAAGAATGGTCAACATCAAAACCGAGATTTTTAGCGAATTCCTTCATCAAAGGAATAGTTTTAAAATGGTCTAAAAGTTGCTGAGCATTCAGAGAACTGATTAGATCTAAATCGATTTCATCTTCATCATCACCCACAACATCCTGAGGTTCTACCGTTGAGGCCGCTGGGGTCGTATGCTTTCCCGGCTGCCAATTTCTCATTCCAATTGGGGCTTTATCGGAAACAACTTCTACAGTTCTTCCCTGAATAATTGCCTGGACTTCTAATTCATTACCTGGAAATCTTTGGTTAATCAAAGCTCCAATAGCGTGGGCCAGGGTTGCATCTTTAGTTATGGATTCTTGAGCTTTTGCTAGCTTCAGTGCTCCGATTAAATGTTCTACAATATTCATTGTAATTTTGTTTAAATTAAAAAATATATTTATCTAACTTTTCGTACTCTTCTTTGTTGTCGAGCGCGTGAATTTTTCTTTGCTGGTTTATGGAAATGCTGATACCAATAACGGAGCCCATCCCAAAGGTGATTATAATCATCAATAGGGTCATTAGTCCATTCCCCTTTATTCTTTTTCCATTTATAATTCTCTTGCTCTACCTGCCAATTTTTAGAATCATTTGTCAAGTGAATTTCATGACCTAATAAAGCATTTATTCCCCCCTTCACAGAGCCTGGACCTTTCTTTGCTGGAACCATATTATAACCAGCATTTCTTATTTGCTGGATTGCATCTAAATTAGAATTATCAGCAATAATTAAATCTTTTTTATTTATTCCTAATTTCTTAAATTTAGCAATTACATCAGGAGTAGTAAGATGAGTTTCATATAGTAATTCTTTAGCAAATATTTTCCCTCTCCTCATACCCGCTTTTAATAAAGTAGTTGGGTCATTTGTAAATCCCCAATCCATAGCATAAGCTACTTTTTTCAATCCTAAAGGTAAGAGATTTCTATAAAAAACTTCTTCAAATATTGCTCCCTCTGTTACTCCCGTCAATCCTATCCCGTAAACATACCACTTATTTTTCCAATATTTATTAGAAGTTTTATCCCAGGCTTTAAAATCAGCTTTTGTTCTGCTTTCTTCGAACACTTGCCTTAGAACTAAATTTCCTGAAGTTTCCCACTTTTTCTTATATTCTAATAGCTCTTCTATCACTTGAGCTGGACAATAGCTATTATGTTTATAATTCGAAATAAATAAATCACAATTTTTTCTAGGGATTATTTCTTTATGAACCCAGAATCTAGCATCACTATTGTAATCAATAAAAATGGTTTCCGATGTTCTTACCATTAGTTGAGAAGCTGCCTCGTAATTAATAGAATTGGCTTCATTCAAAAATAAAATATCTCTCTTACCATGTCTAGCACTTGCTCCATCTTTCAGATTCTTAAATTCCATTACTGAACCATTCAAAAATTGATAAGGTCCTCTGACCAAATCAGGATCTTTGATAAATAGCTTTAAGTTGTCTGATAATTTCAACTGTTCTTTAAAATCTCTTAACGCCCCTCTCTCCAAAGAATCTGCAGTCTGAGCAACTACTGTGATTCTAGTTTTTTTCTTCACAGCAATGTTCGTAAGGAGCTGCATAATAGACCAGGTTTTAGAAGAACTTGTCCCTCCCTGGTTTACTCTATATCTTTTTAAAGAATCTCTATTCCAATAATAAAGTGGAGTATAGAAATCATGTAATTTAAAACTTTGCTTTATTGATTTTTCATTCATATTCAGAACCTAATTTTTTAGCTTCTTCTTCTGAAGAAATTGGTATTTCTATTGTGGTTTTCCCATCTTCTATTTCAGCATTTTTCATGAAGAAATTTATATTAAATTCAGGGGTTTTTGGTTTATCTCCTTCTAGAAGAATTCTCTTCTTCTCTAAGGCATTCATATAAAGGGTAAGATATTTCACATCTCCATGGGATTCCATATGTTTTATGACTTCATAAGGATTCCCTAAAACTTTTCCTGTGATTTTATCTATCTCTTTGGATGTTGTTTTATGAGTCAATCCATCTAAGGATTTATTGTAGGATTGAATAGCTTTAAACATAATCGCCTCAAGGTCTTGAATCATATTCTTTTTTTCATCTTCTATTGAGATCGCAATTTTAGCTCTTTTCACTCTATTATTATAGGCTTGCTGTAGAGCTTTTCCTGTCACTGTATAATCCCTTAATCCATTAATAATGTAAGCAATTTCAGCCCATGTGTGATTGCTAGCGAGAAGGTCAATAGATTCTTCTACATCTTCCTGAATTTGATAAGGAGTCCTGGAACCATTAAAATTAGCAATGGTCGTTGCTCTTCTATCGTGTTCTAAATTCTTATCTGTGATTTTCTTTTCTTCCATATAGGTAAATTTACATAAATAAAATGAAAGGTGGGATAATTAATTAAAATGAGCCCACCTAACAGCCTATTTAATAACGTACTTTACGTTCTTATAGATTAACCAATTAAGATTGGCGTGGGTCACTAAAACAAGCCTAGCATCCCATTTAGGATTGTCTCCTTTATCTTTTTCTAAATCAATACACATACATCGACCAAAAATAGGTTCAGGCTTCACTAAATATCCAATAAGAATTCTCTCAGTTCCTTTGAAAGAAGATGTGATTTCTTTCTCCATTTCTTTCTTAGATTTGAAATTTCCTTTATTGAAATTTGCTACAGTTTCTTTCATGTCTTTTGCAGTAACTCTTTTCTGGAAAGAAACTGTGAAAACTGCACCATATGCGGAGGTTAAAATTTCAGCCATTTCAGTTCTTGAGACTTTTTTAGTCTCTTTGAATTGATCAGCGGAATACATCCCTTCAGCTACTATTTTTCTAGCAGCTCCAAATTCGAATCCTCTCTCATTTCTTAATTCAATTCTATAAGAGTCAGTTTCTCTTACTTGATAAAATTGAATTTCAGATAAGTATTGACCTTTTTTTAAGGTGGATGAATTACATTTATTAGTATTTTCTACTACAGTATTTTCCATTTTATGAATAATTTAAAAGTTAAAAAAAATCTCAGATATTTCTACCTGAGATAATAAATTATTGCGCATTCAATCTATCTAACAAACTTCCTCCTGTAACTGCAGGTTGAGCTGGAGTTACGACTGGAGCAGGTTCTACAACTGGGGCTGGTTGAGCTGCTACTACAGGTTGAACTGGAGCAACTGGTTGAGCTACAACAACTGGGGCTGCCTGAGTAGTATTCGTTAAAGGATTTTTGATTGATTCATCTGGCATCGGAGTACCTGTGAAATAAGCATCAAATACACCTTTTAAATAAGCCTGAGAAACTAATTTTTTACGATTATTTTCTACAATATCAGGAATTTCTAAACAGTATTTAGCATCAATTTCCTCAGCCATTGGAATTACCATTGCATCATAATTGGTTTTATCTGCTACGACAGATTTTGATACGGTAATATTGAAACCTTTTGCAGGATCCATGATTCCCAGAGGGCTTCCATTTTGGTAGTTTCTGTGACTTACCAAATTATTAAATTTTTTGATAAGTCCCCAAGTACAATCAAAAGTTTTTACACATTCATCAATTACTTTAGTTTGACCACTTGTACGGTCTAATAAAAGAATTGGTAATTCGTACTCTTCTTGAATTGTGAAAGACTTTGAGGCAAGAAGAGCTTTGGCTTCAGCATTATTAGAAGCCTCAATAGCTTTAACGTATTGCAACCCTACACAAGGTTCCCCAAAAGTTGCTGCTGAGATGTAATTCTTTTTATTAACCCAAAAAGAAGTTACTTTAAGATAGAAAAGCCCATTTAAGGATTTTACTGGAGGAAGAATTCGAATGTCTACATCTGAGTTTGCTGCGATTTTTTTTCGCGAAAAGAATTTAGCACCACCGCCGGCACTATTCATTTTGGTTGCCTCTTCATTTACGGCACCTAGATCAAGATAAAATTCCATGTTTAAAAATAATTTAGCAGGTCATGTGGCTAATTCGCCGACCCATTATAAAATAAAATGTTAATTCCTTTTTGATAAAATAAAGATACAACTTTTATTTTAGAATAAAAAATTCTATTGAGCTTTATTTACAAATTTATTTAATACGTCCTGGGCTGATCCTATTTCCTCCATATCTCTCCAACTTATATCACTTACTTCGTAATCCATTCCCATTGGAACAGGTACTTCTTTAGATTTGATTTTGAAATAAATATCTAAGGGTAAATCCTCACAAGTATCATTAATAATTTCTACAACCCACATCATATCTTTTGGGATATAAAAGAAAATCGAATCATGAACAGTTAACCACATATAAACTCCCTTAGGAAGTCTATGGTGAAGAAGACTAATGGCAAAATTACAGTATTCCCCTCCACTTCCTTGAATGGGATTATTTACACTAGCTCTAATAGCTTCATTTATCAATCTTTGGTTTGTAGTATTTCTAATGTCTGGAAGTCTTCTTCTCCGTCCTAATAATGTTTCTACATATCCATATTTTTTTGCTTCATGTTCCTGGAGAATATGCCACTTACCTACATTTTTATAAGTAGTGAAAATAGCATCTTTATGGACCTGAGCTTGAGCCTCATCTACAATAGCTCCATAAGTATTTTTAGCAAATTCGATATACCCATCGATGGAAGATTTATAGAACCAGCCAAAATTAGCAGCTTTGGCATATCCTCTATATTTTTTGAATTCATCTTTAGGAAGTTTATAAAATTCTTCTACAGTAACCCCCCTAATTCTTGCTCCAGTAATTGCATGAAGATCTTCTCCAGAGAGGTAGGTTTTCTGCATTACAGGATCTTTAATTTTATTCGCTATAATTCTCAATTCTGCTTGAGAATAATCTGCTTGAACTGAATAATAATTATCACTAAAAGGTATAAAGAATTTTTTTACTTGTTTTAAGCACCATTCAGCATCCTCATCCTCGAAATTCATCCTACTTGGAATATTGTGAAGACCTGCTGAAAGTCTCCCTGTAACTGTCCCATGTAGCTTATAACCATCATGATAAAAATCATTTACATCCATATTATCTAATAATCTTTGATAATACGTAGAAATCATTTTTGCAATAGTTTTAAATGCAAATAAAGGATTCATAAAAGGATGGTTGAAAGATTTTAAATATTTTCTATCTGTTGTCCTTTTCTTTTCTCTTCTTATCGTAGGAACTGGAAATTTAAAACCATCATAAATCAAGGAAGAAACTTGTTTAGGCGAAGCAAAATTAACTTCATTATATTTTACTACTTGCCCAGTTTTTAATTGGAGAATTTTCTTTCTATAGTTTTTAATATGGGAATAAGTTTCGTCTTTCCCTTTATCTAAATGTCCTTGGATTTTTGCTTCAAAAGATTCTATGTCTTTTTGGATTAATCTTTTATTTTCTGAACGGACAAAATCTTTTACTTCAGGAAATCCATTTAATTGTCTAACTTTCTTCTCTAAGAGAACTTTAGCTTGCTCGATAGATTTGATAATTAACCCTCTATCTAATTTAGCTCCTCGATATTCCATTTCCTGTAAAGCTATTAGATTGGGCATAGATAAATTCCTTAATAATCTATATAATTTTTCATGACCAAATTGAAGTAAAATATTTTCAAAGATATAGAAAAGCATTAAAGTAATGTCAGTATCTACAGCAGCATATTGAGACAATGGTTGTAAAGCTCCTAAATAATCTACTTCATCGTCGTAACCCTTCCAGAAAGGGAAATAATAATCTCCTAAATCTTTTAAACCATGCCTTCTATTCTCATCAATCAAATGAGACATGACCATCGTATCCACTAGACGCCCTCTAATCCCAATATTATATCTAACCAGCCAATGATAATCAAATTTGACATTATGCCCCACCTTGGTCACCTCAGGATCCTCCATTAGGATTCTAACTTCGTTTGCTATTAATTCCATAGCATTTGGATTATTATCGAAATAACATTCTGCCTCTATATGCTCAAAAGGAATTACATAAGAGTAACCTGGCTGATATGTGATAGAAAGTACTGTGGCTTTTATCTCTTTATCAAAATAATTAAATCCAGTAGTTTCAAAATCAAAAGAACAAATTTTGTTTATTTTTCTATACTCAATTACTTCTTTCAATCTTTTAAAAGTTCCTACTATTTCAAACTGAGTTAACTCTCTAGAAATATCATCTCCTCTAAATTTCTTGTAAACTTTCAACATAATATCTTCGAAAGATTTATTGTTATAATGGGCATAAAAACAAGAGTACATTGGAATAAAAATTCTAGACCCTATTGTAATTATTTTCCCATTTACTTTGTTTAGTTTTTTATTTAAAATAGCTGAGCAAAGTTTAGAACCAAATAAGAAGATAATCTTATGGGGTTCTATTAATTTCATAAACCTTTCCTGGTTGAAATTCTCTAAAAATAATTTATCTGAAACCTTGTCAGTATCAGCTTGTTGAATTGGTTTTTCTAAAGCATACTCAAAGGCAAAATCTTTAGGTCCTATTGAATATGATTGAGAAATATATTTCATCCCATTTATCAATGGTTTGTGATGGATTACCTTTAAAGGATTTTGTCCTACCGTTGATGGGAATTGTTTTTCTTCTAGGAGCAATATAGACATGAATCTTTTATTTTTATTTGTTTAGAGATAATCCAATTCTTGCATTTATAAATGATGGTTTTTTTATCCTGGCATTTAGAGTATTTTTCTACTGCTTGAAGCAGACCTTCATAGGAAATCTCCCCAGGATTTAAAAGGATCTGCTCATAGATATCTTCCCAGGGAACTGCTTGAAAATCTAGTTCATCTAAGAAGGCAGAATTTGGAGCTTTTATTTCTTCAGCTCTTTCAAAATTTTGAGAATGGAATATTACCATACATGTCTCATATTCTGAGCACCTCACACAGTTTTTATCTGTACTTTCCCATTCCTTTCCAAAGCAATCATCCTCAGAAGTTGTAAGGGTTTTGAATTCCGTAGGAATGGCTTTATTCTTAGGATTTGTTTTTGCTTTTCTTTTCATTTTAATTTATTATAAATATGAATAATAAATTTAATAAAGAATCTAAAAAATTCAATAAAAAATTTTAGAATAAATTTAAAAATCGTGTCTGCAGTAAAGCATAAAATCAGCATCACTACGATTGAAATTATTATCATGTTCAAGGATTTTAAGGGGATTATAATAAGAATAATATTAGAATAAAATAATCTCATTATATATTTCAATAATTTCAGAAATACTTAATTCCATAGGTATTCTATCTTTTGAGTATTCTTTTTGTTGAGCTTTAGTGAGTTTTGTCCGCCACTCCATAGCAAGGCTTCTAGTAGATTTCATAATATATTATTTTATAATGTGTAAAAATTAGGCAGTTTGCGACTTGCCTAGGTCAAGCACAATAGTATTACACCACTATCGGTTTATGAATAACGATTCTTTTAGAATTATATCTAGACAAGATTCTTATAAAAAATAGGATCTTTTTCTTGAAGCCTTTTTATAAGGATTTTTCTATCCCTATCTGTAGGAAAATAATGATTGTACAACTCTTTAGGGAGAGATTCAAAAGCTTCATTATAATCAGATACTTTAAAACCCCTAGCCTCCCATTCAGTTACTAAAAAATAGTATCTAGTATGCAAATATAATAGTTTATCATAAAAGAATTTTACATGCCCAGTACCTAACTTAAATTTGTCAGGAATACCATCTAAATTATACCTGCCTTTTTTGATACAATTAGGAATTCTTTTTATTTCACGTATTTCAGCAAAAAGATGTTTATTATTTAATTCTTCTGGTTTAATACCACAATTAATCCTAGTCATTATTTTTTTTATCTTTTAATTATTGATGATGTAAAGATAGAAACTTTTATTTTAAAAAAGAAATTAATTTATAAATAATTTAAAATTAATTTATTCTAAAGGTAGAAAGTCTAGCTTAATATGATTTTCGAATAATAACTTTAGGCCATCAGTACATCTATAAGTTTCTGAATAAATCACTCTTTTAATCCCAGACTGAATGATGGCTTTTGCACATTCCACACAAGGAGAAAGAGTCAAATATAAGGTACATCCATCTGTAGATTGACCATTCCTAGCGGCAAATAGAATAGCATTAATCTCAGCATGTACTACTTCAGGTTTTGTAATATTTTCTGGAGTTTCGCACTCATTATCCATTCCTGTAGGGGTTCCATTATATCCTGTTGAAACTATCCTATTATCTTTCACTAAAATTGCTCCTACTTTCCTTCTTTTGGCATAACTTAATTGAGCATAAATATGGGCCATTTCTATGTAAACTTCTGATATATTTTCTTTTGGCATTTTAGTCTGATTTTAAATATTGTTTTTTAGTTTGTGGTTTATAACCTGGAGATGATTTTTCAACTTCTGCAACTTTATGCTTTTTAGCACAATCATTGCATATAGGTTGGTTAGTTCCTGGATGCCACATATCTGTAGTCTTCCCACATTTGAAATAGCAATTCTCATAAACTCCGAATTCTTCAAAAAATTCCTTAGGTTCTTTTACTGTTGGTATCATATTATATGAATTTTAAAACTGAATCGATAAAATTATCTCCTAAATATTTTCTATAAGTTTTCTCATCATACATCACTAATTCATAATTTCTTTTCCAATCTGATATCTTGTTCCTAGCTTCTAAGTCAATCAAATATTCTTCTAAAATATCTCCTGGTTCAATTAATTTTCTTAAGGTTTTTTCAGCAAATCTTGCTACCTTTATTGATGGCACATTGTCACTTGTACAACCTCCACATAATTTTAAAAGCTGTTCGATAATCACATCAAATTCAGAAGTATATTCTATAAGTTTTTTCTGTCTATATTTATAAATTGTGGTTCCTGGGCTCATCATAAGCAAATAATCATTATCTTCTGAAATCATAGTAGTCCCTGGATATTTCAAAGAAAATAAATAAGCCAAATCATCAGCTTCTAATCCTGGAGCTTCTAGTGAGAAGAATTGCTTTGACAAATAATCATTGACAATTCTTGGATCAAATGTTTTTGGGGTTCTACCAGCCTTATAAAATTCATATATTTTATTTCTAAATGAATTACCAGGATGGTCTAGAGCAAGCACTACTGGCCTTCCAGGGAATTTATTAAAGGCAATGTTCTCAATCTGAGAGGTCACTTTTTTAGCTAATAATTCTGAATCTATTTCACTTGCAGCGACATAATTACAGGCAATATGGTAGTTTGCATGGATAAAAATAGAAGCATCAAAGATAATAGAAGGTTGGATATTGAAATTCATTTTAAATTTTTTTAAATTTTAGATCAAAAAAGCCGATAAAGACAGGAAAAAGCGACATAGCAAGGATTTTAATTATAATCTCCTACCCTATGTCGCTCACTTTCAGTTATTTTCCTGTGCTACCAAAGCCCCCAGAACCTCTTTCAGTAACTATATTTCCATAAAGCTCTTCTTCATTTTCTACTGGTTCTGGCATATCATAAGAAACTTTAATAAGAACCCATTGTACTATTTTCATACCAGGTTCTAATTGCACTCTAGATTGACCAACATTTATCAAGTGAATCCCAATTTCACCTTGGTAATCTTCGTCAACTAATTCAGCTCCAACGATCAATTTTTTTTGGGTAGCTATGCTAGATTTGTTGTTAGCCTGTAGAGCATATCCATGAGGGATTTTAACTTTAATCCCTGAAGGAATTAAAATACTTTCCCCTGGAATAAGAACATAGGGAGTAAAATCATACGGGATGAACATATCAATTCCAGCAGATAATTTCGTGCCTCTTTCAAGGTCTTTTGTAGGTTTTAATTTTTTGTATCTCATTAGACATTTATTGCTGGTCGGATTTTCCCACCATGTTTATAATTAGAAATAATAATTTCATTTTCTTCATTCAGATGGTAATCTGGAAATTCAATATCTGAATTAAATTTATCTTCAAATTCTTGATGATTTACATAAGCATGAGCATCAATAAAATTCATATCTAAATGTTGAGCTTGCAATCCCACTTGAGAAGCTACATAAATCAAAAGTCTTGAATAAAGACAAATATCATAAGGAACACCTACTAACCAATCTGCAGAACGTTGGACCACAAATAAATTAAGATTATTATTTTCTACAAAAAATTGAAAGTAAGGATAGCAAGGAGGTAAAGCCATTTCTGCAGTTTGAGCAGGATTCCAAAGGCTAATGATATGACGTCTTGAATCTGGGTTTGTTTTTAACCCTTCTAAGAGGTTTTTTAATTGGTCTATACCTTCACCATTAAAGTTTCTAATTTGGTAACCATAGACAGGCCCTAAATCACCAGCCTCATCTGCCCAAAGGTCCCATATTTTAATACCTTTTTCTTGTAAAGGTTTTATATTAGTTTGTCCTGAAAGAATCCAATCAAATTCTGCTTTATGAACTTTTTCAGAAATATGTCTATGAGTCATTTGTGGAAATTTTCCTTTAGATAAATCAAAAGATAAATACATATTAAATAAAGAATAACATCCGATTCCTGTACGATCGTTTCTTAAGACTCCATGTGAAAACATCATCTTAAAAATTTCTAAATATTTGTCTTGCATGTTCATAAATTGAATTCTGTTTTTTTACGGTTATCAATAATAATTTCTTCTTTTGTTCCTAATTTATCAAAATAGATTTTAGATGCTTTTTCATACCAAGAAATCTTTAAAAGTTCTTGTTCAGGATTATCTTTATTTCCTATTCTAGACCTATATTTAAAGGCATTGGTTTCACAAAAAATCATGGCCCCTTCAGTCCCCCAAAGTCTTTCTATTTGAGCCATAACATCTATTCTTGTAGTTTTATAGTGGGAACCGTTCCCATCCTTATCATAAGGAGTTTTTTCAACCTTAAATTTTAATGCCACTTTCTTACTCATAATAATCCATATTTTGAAGTTGGGTCAGGAATTATAATATCCATTAAAGCCATTTTTCTTTGAATAGATTCTTTAGCTTCATTAAATTCTTTAGTATTCCTTTGAGACATTCTTTTGCCTTTAAGTTGATGATAGTCTACTTCTGCAATAGTAACTTTCTCAAATTTTAATCCAACTAATTCGTGATAAATAAAAAGTTTAGTTTGTTCGTTATCATATAAAACCCCTGTGGCCTCTTCTAAGAAACCTTTAACAATAGGAACTATAACTGCATGAAAATAAGCATTTTGTTGAATAGACCTTTTCTTTGCAGCCACACGTACAGTTATATGTAATTCTTTATCCTTCCAAAATTCATTGAATAATGGAGAATAAATATTAGTATGTAAAAAATTAATAGAGGTACAATCTTCATTGAAACTTCCTATTAATTCATAAGATTTTTGCATATTTTTTTATTTTTGATTAAAAAAAAATTAATCTTCTTCACTTGACCAAAGAAGAAAACCCTCTCTATCTAAAACTTTATAATGTGAATGTTCACCGTTATCGCAAAAACATTCTTTCCATGTGAATCTCTCAGATAAAAATTGTCTTATATCTTCGTTTTCAATTTCAGAATCTAAAACTGGAAAGTCGTATAAAGATGATTGAATTGAAGATTTTATAAAAACATTTAAATTATCAATTCTTAATTGAATATCCATAATAAATAAATTTAAAAAGTAAATGAAAAAAAAACGAATGACGTTAATGGTTTTGAAAATTAATAATTAAAATCCTTTCAAGTATCTGTTCTATTTTCTTCTCCATATCGCTACTATTTTTACATAAGAGTTATATACCAAAGTAATTTTTGAAAACTTCTTGTTTTAACAAAAACTCAATTTTGCCGTATTTTTCTCTAAAACATTGCATTGCGCATTTTTTTATATCTTCTATATCTTTATTTCCGTTTTCAACCGCCTTATTTAAACAGTTTTCTAAAAATGATTTTTTTGCTTGATTTGAAATAAACATGATATTAATTTTTTTATTAGTTATTGATAATACAAGTATAGGAACTTCTTTTCTAAAATAAAAACTTTTTGAATAAAAAAGTGAAAATAAATCCACTTTTTTATTTTTGTTAGATATTATAGAAATTTTTAGTCACCTGAGAAAGAATAATAAATCTATTAGTTCCAGGTTGTCCCCAATCTATTTTGTTCTTTTTCATATGGTAACCAATTGCTACAACTGTAAGATTGATATTGAATTCTTTTATAAATTCTTTTATCGTAAAAGTTCTCAACTTAGTGTTTGCAAATTCTTCTGAGGAAAATAATTTCCCTAGAGCAGGTTTCTGAGTTCCCTGATTTTTAATATAAGTCATGATTTTGTTTATTTTATTGAAATTCATTTAAAGCCATTTCGTATAACCATTTGGCATCAGCATGATTATCGTCTTCACAGTCCATCGAGAAGACTAAATTAGCATATTCTACCATTTTATCTTTTGTCATATGCCCATGAGGTTTTGCCTCAATTAAATTGAAATACTTAGTCTTTGCATATTTCTTAATTTCAGTTGCTGAATAATCTCTATATTCCACTCCTAGCTCCTCACATAATTGAAGTAAAACTCCCTCAAAATTTGCATGAGAACGAATTCCATTATAATGTCTTCCTCCAGGTTTTTCGTAGACTACTAGATTTATTTCATCATCTTGGATGATCCTCTTAATTTGAGCTCTAAATTTTATGAACTTCATTCCAGAAGATTCTTTAGATCTAAGTTTGTTAGAAAATGTACCAGAAGCTGTTGGGGTGCAATACCCTGTCAAGGTTGCTGGGTCTAACGATAAAATTCTTAAATTATTCATGAAATAATTGTTTTTAGATGGTGTTTATTCACAGCTGGGTAAAGCTCCATAATATCTTCTTGTTCCATGTGTTGGATAAAAGGATCTTCTCCCAAAATTGAAGTAGTCACCAATAAGTTAGTTGAAAAATAATCTTTTGCAATTAATACCCTAGTGATGGCATCGGGAATAATTATTAAATGTCTTCCATGAAGGATTTTTGATTGATTCATTTTTTTTTATTTTTTATGCAAATAAATTCATTTCACTTGCTCGAGTAATTCCAGTATAAAGCATTCTAGCACGTTCTACATCATTTGGGTTTCTCATTATTTCTGAGATGTTCACAATAGAGGTTTCAAAGGTACTTCCTTGGGACCTGTGAACGGTAATCGCAGAATTATATTGATAGCTACAAAATTGTTCTTTATAGTTGAAGAAATCTTTCCAACTACAGATATGATTTTTAGCTTTTTCTAATAAATTATCTAGGTTCTGTTGGTGCTTAATTTGCTCAGTCAATTTCATACATTGTAGATCTTCATTTATAACATAAGTTTCAATGTATTTATGGGGAATATTAACCTTATTAAAATACACGTGAGATTCGTCAATTGATTCTACAACTACTTCTTGATTATTCTTATAGAGATCTCCAAATTGCTCCTTCAAAAGAATGGTCTCATCTATCTCAAATTGTCCTGGTTCATGGTAAAGTTGTTTTCTCACTTCTCTGTTTACAATATCCACAATTTTATTAGTCCATGTAATGAATTTACATTTATCAGTTCCATTAGATTCTAGTAATAACTCTATTGGCATATTTGCAGGGTCACACCATTTAAAATGTTTTCCATCTCTCTTCTCTTTTAACCAATGTAAATTTCTCGAAAGATCGATAATATCATTTTGATGCCTAAGGATTTCTGTCAATTCATATTCAGGAATTCCTAACTCAAATACTGGAGAATTCTTCTCACCAACTGGATTCAATTGTTTTTCATCCCCGATGAATACTACGTCAAATCCATATTCTTCAGCTGCTTCAATGATATATGTCAAAACTCTAGTATCTAACATTGAAGCCTCATCCACATATAATTTCTTTATCTGGTCAAGTTCTTGGGTTTCATCTCTCACGAAAACATATTTACTTCCCTCTAGTTTTCTTTCCAATTTTAAATACGAATGAATAGTTCTACATTCTGAAACCACTTTAGAAGAAAGTACTTGCACAGCTTTGTGAGTTGGAGCTGTCATTAAAATATCTTTATCCTTATTGCATTGCCTAGCAATTAAAGTGGTTTTCCCTGTTCCTGCAGATCCTTTGAGAAGTTTATATTTCCCTGAGGATTCCAAGAAAAGTCCTCCTGCTATTTGATCAGCCGTTAGGACGATAGACGGCGTGCTTTTAACACTAAATTTTTCCATTTGTTGAATTTTAATAGTTCGTCAAAAATAATATTATGAGGGTCATGTTGAATTAAGGATTCTCCATGGTTTATGAAGTGCAAATGAGCTTCTAAAAGAATATCATTAAACTGCTTTTTATCTCCAAAAATTTGGTGGCAATCTCTAGTTAGTGCCATTAAGTTTTCAATAGTATCTTCTTGGTCAGTTCCACCCATTCCTCCACAAGAGATGTGATGAATATCTACGGCTTTTTGTCCAGTTAATTCACAAGGTACGAAAAAACCTGGGTCAATAGTATACCCGAAAAAATTGTAATATAATTTAGTGTACTTTCTCACGTTTAATTTAAAGTTATGATTATCTAATTTATACCCTTTTTTAAAACCTTCTGGAATAGGTCTTCCTTCCTGTATTCTTTTTCTGATTTTACCATTATTCACATAGTAGCTATTTTTAGTATAATAATTCTTCGGTTTTCTATCAGTAGCTTTTATTCTCTTCCTAATATATGATAATAATTTGCCCTTTACTGTTTGGTACCTATTTGCAAATTCTGAACAACTCTCATTAGGGGTTTTAATAAAATTATGATCTTTGAAATATTGTCTCAAAAATTCCATAGGGATATGCTTCAAACGATACCCTGTATAAATCCCATTAAATGGCCAAGTATGTTCATCTGTAAATCTTAAATGAGATTGAGAAATTGCCAATTTCTTATCAGCAATTATTTTATCTAATTTAATTTTGTCCTCTTTGTTCATCTACTTCCTTTATTAAAATTTCTTTATTCTCTTTCACGTACTCTAAAACCAGGTGTAAAGGACTACCCATAGTGATAGTTTTATTTGTCCAGTATTTTGCTTGGTGTAATAACCACCACCCTGGCACATCTTCCATGTATTGTCCTTTATAAGGTCCATATGGCATTTTGTCTTGATCTTCTAATTGGTTCATTTTAATTTAGTTGTATTATTAATTTTGATAATATCAATTCTTTTAGTATTTAAAGAATCAATTTGGTCTGAGTGGGTTATGATGTAAAGCATTTTTTCCTGTGCTTTCAATCTTATTAAATCGAATACATCCTCAATTCCCTCAATATCTAATCCCTCAAAAACTTCATCCATAATTAAAATATTAAAACCTATAGAAGAAGATACTAAGTCATGGATAGCAAAAGCTGTTGCTACATCTACTTTTGCTTTTTCTCCTCCTGAGAATTCGTTATAATCTAATTCAATATCTTGGAGAAAACATTTAGTAGTAAACGGTTTAGATGCTCTAGTGGTATCTATCGCAAAAGAAATATTAAATCCTAACCTAGAACTATACTTAAAAATAGCTTCATTTAGTAAAGATAATGCTGAATTTAACATGTGTCCTTTTAACCCTTTAGAAGTGAAACCTGTAGAGGCCCACCATTTAACGACTTCTAAGGTCTTATTTATTTGATCTATTGTTGATATACTATTTTGAATTAAAAGTTTGTTAGATTGAATCTTTTGGGTCTTAGAATCTAAATCAATAGAAGGTAGTTGCTGAGCTTTTACTGTCTCAAGTTGAGATTTCCAATTTAATCTCTGAGTTTCTAAAGTTTTTAGGTTAGTTTCTCTTAAATGATTTCTTCCAACTAAACTAGCCACTTCATTATTAAATTTTTCTAATACTTCTTGAGCAACTAACCTAGATTTTAATTCTTTTAATTCAACGTTATGTTTCTCGATATTAACATTATATTCTATTAGTTTTTCCTCATATTCTTCTAGGTGATTTTTATACTGTTTTTGAAGTTCAGCCATAATACTAGCATCAATAGATTGACCACAATGATTGCAAATACTAGTAGGATTCGCTGGAGGGTTTAATCTGTCTCTTCCTCTCATTATTTGCTGTAATTCACTCTCACAATTTCTATAATTAGGAAGAAGAGATTCATCTATTTTTTTTAGCTCTGGAACTTCTTCTAAAACATACTCTAATGTTCTCTCTTGAATATTAGAAATATTTCCATTAATTTCTAATATTTGTTTCTGTTTTAAAGATTCGAAATTAGCTAAAGTTTCTTTATGAGATTTAATTAAAGATTGGATGTTCTCAGTATCAGCTTTTGCTAATAGAATATCTTGATTAGATTTTTCTATCAGTGCTTCAAGTTCATCCTGAGAATCTTTAGCTTTTACTCTAGCTTTATCCACGAATAAAAGATCAATAATAGATTCAAAAATTTCTCTCTTCTCAGCTGGACTTCCCTCAATAAACCTTTTCATTCTTTGCCCAAATAAAATAGAACTAAGAAAAGTTTTTAAGGGGAGTTTTAAAAGCTCTAAAATATATTTCTGAGAATCAGCCACATGTTGAGTATTTACTAACTCATCATTTTTCCAAACTAATAAACTACTATTTCCTTTAATTCCTAAGGTATCACCTTTAAAAGAAATATGTCTAGCTATAAAATAAAGATCTCCATTTATTTCTAAATCTATCACCACTCTAGTTCCTTGAAAATCAGAAGTCCTAAAAGGTTTTTTGGTCACTAATTTCTTAGAAGTTACTCCCTTCAAATTAGTTCCATAAAGTCCCCAAACCATAGCATTGAAAATAGTACTTTTCCCAGAACCATTTTTTCCTCTAATTATATTGACTCCTAAAGAGTTAAAAGGAAATTCTAGAGGATCTCTGATGGACCCAAAACCTTCTATTTTTATATTGAGAATATTTATCATTTTAATAAGTTTTTTCCAATGATTGAAAAAATATCTTCTTTCCCTAATTTACCTGTATAAGCATCCACTATAGCTTCATAGGAAGCATCTAAGGGAATTTCTAGGTTAGCCTTATCAATTTTAGGTAATTCAACAACGGGGACCGCATATTGACCCTCAGCAGCCTCTTCATTATTTGTACGAATAAACTTAGGGAAATCTAACAAAACTCTCTCATAATCATTTTTGTCAGTATCAAAAACTAAAAATCCTTTATCTTGCCCTTCGTCTCCAAGATCCCTATGCAATGGACTTCCAACAATACAAAAATTCCTGGTCAATCTCTCATGCTTATGGATATGACCACAGAATGTAAATTCATATCTTTTAAAATCTTGAGCACGACAATCAAAAGGTATCATCGGATTAGAATGTTGAGGAGTCTGATGAATCATTAGAAAATTATTACATCTATCTGAGAATTTGAAATCTTTCTCAAATTTTTCTAAATGTTCAGGATGAGAGAAATAAGGAATTCCCCATATGTTATTCTTTTCGTCTAATTCAAAATAAGTCCCATCAATTAAATTGAAATTCTTGAACATTATATCTAGAAAAGTCAAAGAAGTATGAGCCTCATTTTCTAAGGTATTTTTTGACCCATGATCATGATTTCCGGAGATTGCAATAAATTCAATTTCAGGGTAATTTATCTCTAGATAATTAAAGATTTTTACAGTCTTATTTATTACAGGGATTGGGAGTGATTTTTGTTGGTCAAATAAATCCCCAGCAAATAAGATATGAGTTATCCCTCTTTTTCTAGCCTCAGAATATATTTTTAAAAGTACTGAGGCACAATTTCTAAGACGAGAACCACCCTGATCAAACTTCTTATAGTTATGAATATGTAAATCAGAAAATACTATGAATTTCATTTTAAAAAATATTTATTATAGTTGCAAGGAATTTTAATCTTGAGAGAATCTTCCCGCAATATCATCTAAAATAGTAGTACCACTATCGGCAAAATTCACAGAAATAAAATTCGCAATTATAACTAAAATTTTATAGATCATATTATGTAGATTTTATTAAAAATCCAACCTTTATAAAAACAAGAAAACTTCCAGGTCGGAAATAAGTTTTAACGGATTGGGAGGCCTATTATTTAGGCAACGACTGTTAGTCTTGCCTGAGTCAAAACATATGATTTATTCTCTCCTTTCACAGAGTAATATTTCAAATGTGTTCTGTTTTCATAAGTGTTCTGTTTTGTGATAGATCCGGTGTCAATTACTGCTCCAGTTTTATCTAGTACTTGAACATTAGTTCCAATCAATAATTCATACCCTTCTTGATTTTCTGTGAAGGCTAAAAATTTTCCTCTTGGTTGAACAGGTTCTTTTGTTTTTTTAGTTTTTGAGGCTGGTTTTGCAGGAGTTAATACTTCTACTGCGGCTTCTCCAATACTTTCAGGAGTTTCTGTTACTACAGGAGTTTCTACTACAACCGGTGTAGGTTCTACAACTGGGGCTGGCTGAGGTGGAGTTTCCGTAATAGGGTTCGCAACTAGAGTAGATTCAGGTACTACAACTGGTGCAGGTTCTTCTCCTACAATTCCTAATCCTGCTGCTTGATCAGGAAATTTCTCAAGAAGAATTTCTCCGATTACAGTTTTTTTCTCTGGAGAAATGTTGGCGTTTTTGAATAATAATTCTAATTGGTTGAAGGCATATCCTTCGTACTTTGATCTTAAATTCATCATAATTTTTTTTTAAAAAGTTTTAAAATTTATTTATTAATAATATAATGTAAATGTAGGTTCTTTTATTTTAAAAAAAAACTTTCTAACGATTTATTTTCAAATAATTAGAAAGTTTTTTTTATTTATTGAAATAGGTGGCCAAATTCTTGTTTAAATGCATAGTCTTTTTCCTTTCTAATCTCTTTAACCAATTTATTAGTTAAGGGATTTAGTTCACCTTCTTGCCAGTAATATTTTCCACACCCACTGATCATCACTACTTCTTCAAAGATCGTTGGAATTCTTAATTCAGTTCCTCTATAATGTTTCATATAGTCTATGTTCTCCTGTGATAATTTTTTTGAATTTTTCATGTTTTTAAATTTTTTAAAAGTTATTAATTATTGATAATGTAAATGTAGGTTCTTTTATTTTAAAAAAGAAACTTTTTCAAAAAGTTTTTATTTATTTTGATTGAATAATTTAAAAATTAAAAGCTACGCACAACAAACGCTATGCGCTAATTTCTCTATGCACTCAATTACGCATAGCTGATAACGTTGTAGTGCATTAGGTTAACCAAAAGTTAGGGAGTGTATAAGTATTACTTGATGTACTGCCAAAATCCGTTTTACCTAAAAATCCGCTTCCTGTTCTTCGGCTATCAATCAGCCCTTTTTT
>Ga0181379_1000066_pt1 | contig 48246 bp, 44 predicted proteins | sample 2SPOviralmetaG_FD_130115 | JGI IMG/M metagenome (GOLD analysis project Ga0181379, IMG submission 130115) | Marine viral communities from the oligotrophic San Pedro Time Series (SPOT) site, San Pedro Channel, CA, USA - 2 SPOT_SRF_2009-07-10 | ecosystem: Environmental > Aquatic > Marine > Strait... | reverse complement strand
TTTACATAGCCATTACCGCTTAACCACTTTAATATATAGTCAAGTTGAAATTCTGTTAATTCATTATTTTCTATCAACTCTACAAGAGTTTCTTCCATTTCTTCTTTATTCATAATAGTTATTATTTTATTGTTTAAGACTTGCGCTCTCGTATCACTACTTTAATAAGTGGAGTTCGACTTACAGTTTCGAGTATTAAACTCTCATCAGTTAAACTGAGTAATATATTCGTTATATTTATAGTCTCTAAAGTATTACCATCAACTAAGACTTTTGTTATTGTTTATTATATTATCTTTACTGCATCGTTTTTAGTTTGTAAAGGTGTATAATTATTTATTAGTTATTTTTGTTTAGTAGGTATTATTCTCCACCTCTCATTATCTCATTGATAATAAGTTAGAATAGTATGACATAAGCCTATTAGAATATAAGAGTAACAGGCTATTGTCACATGTTACTTACTTAAGCTATTTCTGCGAGTGATCTAGCGAAAGCTGGTACAGTATTACTATTAGTATATGACTTGTATTCTTGAAAACACTTCATTGATTCAAACTTTTCTTGAAAAGTAGAGTATACTTCGTCGTGATCATAAGTGAATGTAATATCTTTTTTATTAGTGAAAGTGATTACTGTATTAGTACCGATTAGTGATTTTCTGATTACAAATCTTTTAGTTGTTATATTATTCATAGTTATTTATTTTATTTATTTATATTTATTTTAGTTATTATTATTATCTATTGATCGTCGTAATTAGTTTGTAACTTGTTTTGTTTATTTAATTTAGTTTGTTTGTTTGTTACATTAATATTATCTATAATGTATCGTAGTTAGTCTGTAAAATATAAATATTAATATATATTTAAAAAAGTTAAATAAAATTATGTAATATAAATATAAAAACGTAAACATAACTCGCTGATAATCAATAACATAGGGGGCTGCATTTCTTAAATTCCGTTTTGTAACTGACTGATAATCAGTAGGTTAGGGGTATAGGACTATAACTCTATATATTTAAATAATAAAAAATAAAACTGTGACATTAGGTTGTTAATAAGCTTAGAATAACAGGCAATTGTCACATTTTTTGCTAGTAAATTGCTGTATTTGCATGTAATATCTTAAATTATGGCAAAACTAAGCAAGGAGGCAGCTAAAAGAAAAGCTGTAAGAGATAAAAAAGCGGCTATGACACCGGCTAGAAGAAAAAAGAAGGCGGAGAATCAAAGAAGAAGAAGAATCTATATTAAGTTACATGGAAAGGACTCTTTAAAAGGTTTAGACTTTGACCACGAAGATAATAAGTTTGAAACTGTCAAGCGTAACAGAGGCAATGACGGTAATGGAACTAAAAAAGAAGGTAAAAATAAAAAAACAAAACGTAAAAACAAAAAATAATGGCATTAGTTAAAAAAAGTGATATAGCAGATCTTCAAAGATTAAAAGATGAAATAGATGAAGCATTAGAAAAATTTCAAATAGACGTTTCAACGTCTTCATCAAAATTTTCAAGTTCTGAAGCTGAGTTAATTACAGTCATATCGGACGGTATAACCTTAACTGGTGCAAACTCTAGTGGCTTTGAAGAGTTAGTAAATATATTAAATGGTAGAAAAGGTTTAATTTCACAAGTTTCTACAGAGATTTTAGTGGGAGAGAACAAATACGCTTTTGGAGGAGAGCAAATATTTGAATTAACAGATCCAGATTACGTAGAAGCTAAAGAAGACGACTGGACAGACGCTAGAGCAACATTTGACAGTACTGTTAAGCAGAGACAAAAAGATATAGATGATGCTGCTGAAGCTAGATACAACACTCTTCATGGTGCTATTTCAGATCTTGCTGAAAAAGACAACTTTGAACAAGCTTATAATGATTTGAAAACAGCAATTGATAGATATTCTAAAGATGATTTTGATAAAGTAATAAGTAAAGATGTTGTTGAGCTAATGACTCCAATAGCTAATGATTGGATTACAAATAACATTGACAACAGCGATCTTATTAATAGATATAATGAAGAAAAAGCTGAAAGAAAAGAAGCTATAGAAGATTCTTTTGTTAAGCAGGATAGAAAAGGTGGTATACTAAAGGGTGACTACACAGGTATTACAAGTGAATTGGATGATCTTGCCGGTGATTCAGAAGTTGTAATAACTGAACTTAAAGTAGAAATGGGCATTGATGGGGATGGCGATGATGAAATTGTTGATGAAGTAATAGCTGAAAATATAAAGAATAATAAAATATTTGAAGCTAAATCTGCGCTATCTCTAACTAGAGAAAGTCTTTTTAATTTAGACATCGGAGGTATAATTGACAAAATAAAAGAAGCTTGCTATAAAGGTGAAACTAAAATAAAACTAACAGGAGATGAGGTTTCAGGAACTGAAATATACGCACTAGTTAAAAGCGGATATAAAGTAACTCATCAAAAAATATCACAACCAGGTAGAAACAAAGATAACACATTGTTTATTATTGATTGGGTTTCTGCTAGTTCAAAATAATAAATTAAACATGGCTATAAAGTATACTTACCCGCGTAAAGCAGTACCTTCTAACGGAGACTTGATTTTAATATCTGACTCTGTAGATAATAACAAAACAAAGACTATATCAATAGATACGTTACCTGGAGGCGGTAGTACTGGTGTTTTTAGTATTTTCTCAACAAATGGTGTATCTACCGGTATTCAAGACGCTCTTTCTTTGGACTCTAACACGGGTAGTGTAACATTTTCTATAAATAAATATGATGGTGGGGATAACGCTGGTTACGTACCACCTGGAGGTACAGGTTCCACTTACTTAAGAGGTGATGGAACTTGGGGTACCCCAGCTTCTGGATTTAGCATAGAATATGAAGGTTCAGCACTAGCTTCAGATCCCTCGTTAATAAACTTTACAGGCCCTGGTGTAGTAGCAACTGAGAACGCAGGTGAAGTTACAGTAGATATATCTGGTTCAACAACAGTAGAAAACGTTAGAATAAGCGAGCAAGTTTCAAAAGGAGACGCTTTATACGTTTCTGGGCAAGGTTTTGGTAGTAATCCAGGTATACCAACAGTAGGTATAGCCGACGCAACTGACGACGCTAAAATGCCAGCGGTTGGTATAGCTTTAGAAGATTATTCTCAAAACACTACTGGTAAAATGATAATCACCGGTGTGTTAGAAGATATAAACACTAATGTTATAACTGGAGCATCTGGATCATCTATAAACGAAATAGTTTATATTGACAACACCGGGTCTACAAATAATCTGACTATAGTAAAACCTATAAATACTGACTTAATACAAAACGTAGGTATAATAACAAAGACTGGAGCTAATGGATCTATACAAGTGTCTTGCATCGGTAGAACAAACGATTTACCTAATATACCTCAAGGATCTATATGGATAGGTGACAATGACGGTGTTCCAGAACAGTTAGGCATAGGAACAAGTGGTCAAGTATTAACTTCAAATGGACTATCAGCTGAATGGTCAGGTAGTGCTTTTGTAAGCACAATAAACTTTGGAACAACTGGGTTAACACCAAATACTGACACAGGCGGTGTAGTTGATGTTGATGGAACTTTAGTAGCTGCGAATGGTGGAACTGGATTTAGTTCTTATAACGTTGGTGATATACTTTATGCAAATTCGACAACATCGTTAACTAAGCTAGGTATGTCTGCGCCTGATGCTGGTAAAGTTCTAGCTGTTAACTCAACTGGAGATGCTCCTGAATGGGTTACTCAAAGTGGTATTTCTGAAGTTACAGCTGACGCTCCCATAGTAGTAACCAATGGTACTACAGCACCTGATATTTCAATACCGGAAGCTGATACTTTAGCTGACGGTTATTTAAGCAGCACGTGGTGGAATAACTTTAAAGTTTCAGGAGATGTAGGTCAATTACAATTTACAGATGCAACTGGAAACGCTTTTGATTCTGGTAAATTAAAGCATATTAAAGTAAGTGGTAATGATCAAGGTGGTTTTCCTACTTCTATAACTACACTTGAAATAGGTGCTTCTACAGATAATTTAAATGGTGGAGTTTTAAAACTTTATGGTTCTAACTTTTCTGGAGCCGCTGGGTTAAATAATGATAGTGCAGCTATAGAGTTTGTAAATGCTTCAGCTACTAACACGTTAAGGTTAAGAGCTAATCCAAGTGCAGACTACACTATAACTCTTCCAAGTGCAGCACCTACAGGTAATAGAATATTACAGTCTAACGCTTCTGGTGATTTATCATGGGTAGTTACACCTACAACACCAGCCCCAGGTAATGCTGGAGATGTACAGTTCACTACTGGAGCCAGTGCTCAAGATTTTACCCGTGATGAAGGATTTAACTTCACAACAAGCGGTAATGATAAAATTCTACAATTAGCTAATACAGGAACGACAAATAAAAGAGGTATATTAAAACTTAGTGGTTACTTTACTTCAGGAGAATTCCCAATCACGACACCAGCTTCTATACAGTTTTTAACACAACAACCATCTCCAAACCCTAGTAAAGTTGTAACTTTATCTTCTTATACTACAGAAGACTACAATATAAAACTACCTCTAGTTGCGCCAGCCAATGATCAAATACTACAATCAGATACTAATGGACAACTATCTTGGGTTAACACGCCTACTGGTGGTTTAACACCTACTCCTGCATCAGGTAATTACACAGCTTCTGCTGGAGAAATGGTTTTAGTAGATACATCATCAAGCGCACAAGGCTTGGTAGTGCTACCTTCACCTACTACCAACGGAGAAACAATAGGGGTTAAATGGATTGATTACACTAGTTATACTACAGATTCGGTTTTAGTTAAAGCTTCAAACTTGGGTGAGTTAATAGATGGGTTTGATAGAACTTCAACACCAGCTAATTATCTGCAATTAGGTTCTGTAAATACTTATTATGAATTTATAGCACATGTCTACATTGATGGTTTAAACACTGTTAAACTATGGTATATAAAATAAATAACTAATGAGCTACACTTCTTCTAATACTGGCGGAACTACTTGGGGTTTTAAAACTTACAACCAAATATTCGCACCTAATAGTCAAACTGTTGGCGCGGCTGAATACTGGGACAAAAGTAGAGTGAGAAATTTAGACACAGTTATATGCTCAACTAACAACAAACTTTTAACTGCTAAAATATTACCTGTTGGAGATAGAGGTGGAAATACAGCTGTTTATTGGTTTGGTACCGGCATATATAGAGCCACTTTGATTAGCGCAGGTACAGCGTTTAATGGGGACTATGTAGTTGTTAGTAGTAACAGTACAGGTACGTATAGTCTTCCTAGAGTAACTATAGCATCAGCCACTAGTGAGAGAGAGTTTTCAGCTGGTGTAGTTTTGCAAGCTTATTCAGCAGGGACAATTGCAACTATAGCTACTAGTGGAATATGGCCAGTTAGAATCAGTGAAGGTTTCGGAGGTGTTACAACAGTTGGTATTTCAGGAAGCGAACTTGAAGCAGTTTCCGCTAATTCCGGTGGTGTTGGGACTCTGGGTTTAAGTACTGTAGCCAACTACGCTTTTGTTGATAATTCTATAACAAATCCTAATCAATGGGAAACACAACTACCTTCAGGAACTATCATAGACGGAAATCACGCTATAATAAGATCTACTGACGCTGTGCCAATAGATGCTGATCACAAAGAAGGTAATCTAATACTATTATGGGGAACTAAAAGAGAGCAATACTAATGAGTTATCAAAAACTACCTTTTACTTGGGGAAGTAAGACAGTTGCTGAAATGCAATTGTTAAATGCTAAGCCTGGAGACACAGTTTGGAACTTAGATTGGAATATAATGGAGACTTGTGTTTACGAGCAAAACTATCCAGATGCGGTATCTTCTAATCCTGGACCAGTTTGGGTCAACGATCAGTCTTATATATTAACTTGTAGTGGGTTCATAGACAAAGGCATATCAATGGGGGTTAGTAATATGAACGCAGGTAGAAATTTTTCACTTGCATATTTTGATATTGATGAATTCGCAGGTATAGCCATTAGAGGAGTTAATAGCGACAATGATATTAAATGTTATGTTCAAGTTGCTTTTATGGGTAAATGGGAAGTTTTATGGGAAGATGAAGTTTCTTTAGGTGACTATGGTAAACTTAAAGGTTCAGCAGTGGAAAGTTCCACTTTTGGAACGGATGGTGTTGTTTGCCAAACTTTAGAAGAGGCTAGTAACGGAGCTGGAAACACAGTGTTAGCATGGTCAGCTTTACAAACAGTGGAATACGTTTAAAAAAAATATATGAGCTTTCAAAACTTTCACACTTTCGGAGACAGAACATATGATGATATAATAGATTTAGCGGAATCAGGACCAGGTACTATATATATACAATCAGGAGAAACTATTTTTTATACTACTGGAGTTAATGGAGCTTTTCAAAGCACTATGGCTTATTGCAGAAATCCTTTAGCGCCAGCAAACCCATTTGGGCCACAACCTAGATTTGATGTGCCAACTGGCACTTTTATAGACGCTACAATGTTCACATATGTGTCAGCAGGTGAAGTAGATGTTGGAAGAAAGTGGGTTCAACCAGAGTTAGACTCTTCTGCTCCTGAGTCAACAAATTTTAAAGGTAGAGTAGAGTTAGGAGGTACAGATGGAGAGAGATGTATAGGTGTATCATGGAATGGAGAAACACAAGGTTCTGCTGATTTGTATAATTTAATAAGTATACAGTGCACCGGTATTGCTTACGTTAAGACATCTTCAACTACTTACTCACAGAGGGATTTATTAACATCTTCTTCAAGTAATGGGTTTGTTTTGAACAGCGGTTCAACAGCTTCAAGTGCAGATTTTGGAATAACTGTGTCTGAATTTCCAAGTACTGAAAGTTCTATAACAATGTTAATAAACGCTACAGAATTAAAATAATAGTTAAAAACAAAAAATGGCAATACTATATACATACCCAAAAAAAGAGTTTATAGAAGATAATGATTTATTTATAATATCGGATTCTAGAGATGAAAATTTAACAAAATCAATATCTTATGAGGCTATATACAAAGTTATAAGTAAAGTTTGGAAAGCTGATATTAAAAAGTCTTTAGACGAATTTAGAATAGAGTCTGATTCTCTTTATGAACCAATTGGTAGTGGTGGAGCTTCTTTATTTCAGTATAACGCAAGCAGTTTTCAACCTTACGTAAGCTTTGGTTCAACACCAAATGTTGGAACAGGTGGATTTACATATGCTTTGAGCGTTAGAGAAGGTAGTACAGATATAATAACTTTTAATTTTAGAATTAATATAGTATCACTTAGCGATACTAGCAATGTTATGAGATTTCAAAATATACCAGGAACTCCTCAAAGTTTTCCAAACAGCGCTAAATGGTATGGTCAAGTAGTAGTAACAGACGCACCTAACTTAGAGCAAAAGGCTACTATATGTGAAATTACAGGATCTAGTCCACAAACAATGAATTTTTACAGAGTAGATACAAGCGGCGATGTTGTTCCGTGTAATTGGACTGGAACTAATTCTATAACTGAATCAATGTATATTCAAGGATCTATAACATATGTCTCTATTCCAGGTGGGTCATAAATAACCGAACTATCATGTGATAGTATAAATAACCAACGTTAAACATAAAACCAAAACAATGACGTTTTTATACACCAGTAGCTTTAGAGCTGCTACACAACCCGATCAAAGAATGATCAACCTTTGGAAACATATAACCACAAAGAGCAATTGGAGAATTGTTCAGTTACCAAATGGATTTTTTCAAACCGAATATAAAGACTTTGAAGACAAAGAAACTTGGATCGATGTAACTCGTAGAGAAACAATGGATGGCGCTGAAGCTGCTATTGATGGATCTATAGAACACTACTCCAAAAAACTAGAGTTTTTAAAAGGACCTAAAGTAGTTAAAACCTTCGAGTAGATATTCAAACAATCAAATTTTATTATATATTATGCAAGAATTAAAGTTAGTTAAAGAACTGGCTTTTGGTGATACTGCCAGAAGTCAGGTCTTAGCTGGCGTTGAAAAGTTAACTAACGCAGTTAGTTCAACATTAGGCGCTAGTGGAAAATGTGTTATACTTGAAGACGCAAACGGTCATCCAGTTATAACAAAAGATGGAGTAACAGTAGCTAATTCAATAACGCTACATAAACCATTAGAAAATATTGGAGCAACGCTTATTAAAGAAGCTGCTCAAAGAACAGTTAAAGACGCAGGCGATGGTACAACGACTGCTACTATATTAGCTAAGTCTATATTAGATAATGCTGATAAAATGTCAGAACACGCATCGTCAAGAGATATTAAAGACGGTATTAATCAAGGAGTTGAAAACGTAGTTAGTTACCTTAATAAGAAAAGAAAAAAAGTTAAAGGTAAGAAGATAGACCAAGTAGCTACGATATCTGCAAACAATGATAAATACTTAGGCAAAGTAATAGGTGAAGCTTTTAAGCTAGTAGATGAAACAGGTGTTGTAATGATGGAGACTAACGAACAGCCAGAAACAGTTGTTGAGTTAATAGAAGGCGTACAATACGATCAAGCGCTTAAGAACAACCATTTTATTTCTAACAAAGAAAAAGGTACGGCAGAGCTAGAAAATCCTTTAGTTCTTATAGTTGAATCTAAAATACCTAATATAAGAAAAATACAATCGGTATTAGAGTACGTTATTAAAAATGGTAAAAGTTTATTGATAATCGCGGATGTTGATCAACAAGTATTATCTGCTTTAGCGATGAACAAGACTAAAGGTAATATAAAGGTGAACGTTGTGGATGCTCCTATATATGGTATAAGTAAAAAAGATGTATTAAGTGACTTGTGCGCTGTAACTGGTGCTACTGTTATAAATGAGGATTTAGGAGACGATATGGATTTAATAGGGGTTGAACACTTAGGTAGCTGCTTAAAATCTATAACTAACCATGAAGAGACTATATTACAAGTTGATTTATCTGATAAACCTGAAGTAGCTGAAACTATAAAAATGTTAGAGGATCAGATTAAAGATACTAAAAACCCTAATATTATAATAAGGTTGGAAAAAAGGTTAGCAAAACTAAAAGCTAAAGTAGCTATTGTAAAAGTTGGTGCTAATTCAGGTGTTGAGTTAAAAGAAAAAAGAGATAGGGTTGAAGATGCTATTTGTGCTACAAAAGCCGCGATAAAAGAAGGTATAGTGCCAGGAGGCGGTATAGCTTTACTAAACGCTTCACAACATTTAAAAGCAACGTCATTAGGAGAGGAAATATTGTATAAAGCAATACGAAAACCTTATGAGTTGATATTAAAAAATGCTGGCGTAGAAGATTATCAAACTCCAGAAGTAGAAGGACAAGGATTGGATGTGGTTACAGGAAATACGGTTGATATGGTTAAAGCCGGAATTATAGATCCTTTGTTAGTTACTAAAAGTGCACTGATGAACGCGGCTTCAGTAGCTACAACTATATTGTCCACTGATTGTGTAATTAATAACATACGAGCATGAAAGCAATAGGTAAGTATATAGTTATTGAACCAATCAAGGAGATTGATACAAAGACAAAAGGTGGTTTAATACTAGCTGAGTCACAAAGAGAAGATATAAGATACAGACGTGCTAAGGTTGTAAAACCTGGCACGGATGTTAAAGCATTAAAAAAGGGAGATGAAATCTATTATGATAAAGCTGCTGGATTTAAAATAGAGATTAAAAAAGAACAATACAAAGTCATAAAAGAACTTGACGTAGTAGTAGTATTATAAAAAAAAAAAAATCATGCCAACATATAAAGAAGCTTACAATGCTAAAACAGCCAAAGGTGAAGCAGCAAGAAAAAAATATAAAAACTTTTCTGATTTTGAAAAAGCAGCTAAAAGTTACAATACTAAAAAGTACGGTACAACATCGCCTACTGCGGAAGCTAAAAAACAAGGTATAAGCAAGCAAAAGCTAGCAGCTTCTGTAGATGTTAAAAAAGATATAGATAATGTTAATGACAGAGCAGTGCATAGTGGTACTTCAACTTATTCTAAAAAAACAAATAGAAGAATGAGAAGCGCTGATGAGAAAGTTTATTATTCACCAAAATTAGAATCTGAAAAAGAAACTCTTAACGCGGTGTATAAAAACAGTAAAGGTGAAGCTACAGTTTTTGGCAAACAAGGTGAAGTACAACCACTTAGAGCCGTAAAAATAGATACTAAAGATAATAATAAGATAAGGTCAACAGTTTCTTTAGCAAATAACAATAAAAGCTTGTTGGAAAACAAAAGAGGTAAAAAGAAACCATCTTACAAAGAATTTAAAGCTGCTAATCCAAATAAAGAAACTCACGGTGGTGTTGTTTATAAAGGTAAAAAAGGTGCTAGCTTTGGAGCTGGTTATACTGAAAGCGGATCAACAAAAGATGGTAGAATAAAAGATAAGGTTTTTGATACTAAGGGTAGAAAACTAGCTACTGTTAAACAAAAGAAAAGCGGAGATATGAAGGTTAAAAAAACGTTAGCTGGTAGAATCAACGAAAGAGCCTTTAAAAATAATAATAAAAAACAGAGCTTAGGTAATAAACTCACCTCTATGACTAATTCACCTAGAAATCAACAAGCAGCTTTAAATGTTGTTAAAGGTTTGAAAAGTCTTTATAAAAATTGAGAAAACTTAACTCATCTGACCTAAAACAATTAAACTTACTTAAACATTACAGGATTATACGTAAATGGGCGTGTAAAACATGTAATCTTAATGATGCAGACCTTGAATTATTAATCTATCTTGAAGCAATAGATTTGTTTACTAAAGATGATTTTAAAAAAGGTACTTACTCTTATAGCTGGGACAATAGGCGCTGGAACAGATTATTGAAACAAGGGTGGATTACAGTGTGGCGAAAAAGAAACCGCACAACCCAAAAATATCATATATATAAAGTATCCATAAAGTGCAAACAGTTAATAAGTAGAATGTATCGAATTATGTTAGGCGAAGAAAACATGCCTACAACTAAATTAGAGAATAGTAACAGATATAGTTACAAAGTAACGACAAAAGCAATAGAATATGCAAACAGAGATAAATAATAATTCACCTTTTCTATATACAGATGAAGAGAAAAAAGCTTTACGAAGAGCAACTTTAGGAGGCGGTGCTAAAGGAGCTGCTATTGGTGCTAAACTAGGTTCTAAACTAGGTTCTTTTATACCTATACCAGGTGTTGGAACCGCGGCTGGAACTGCAATTGGTGGTGCTTTAGGAGGTCTTATAGGCGGACTTGCAGGTAGAAAAAAAGCTAAAGCTGGTCTTGAAGAAGACCCTGCTGGCGGTGGGGCTGATTATGAACAACTAACCACTGATGCTGCTGCTAACGAAAATAGATTGTCTATATTAGAAGCTCAACAAAATGCTCCTCTAGTAATGAGTGGTGTTATTAAACCATCTAAAAAACTTAGTGCTATCCAAATGAGGTACGCACCAATTAAAATGAAAAGTAGTGAAGCTAAAAGAGCTGCTTTTATGATGAAAATATCAGGAGCTTCTTCAATGCCTGAAAAATATTAAGTATTAAGAAAAATATAAATGGAAAATAATAATGTTTCATATAATTACGTTAGTTCATGTAATTGTAAAATACCAAGTTCTAAAAAAATGAGAACAATAGTTAAAACTTTCACTATTGAAGCTCCAGTATATAAAGGTAACGCTGTTTTAAATGCTCAGAAATAATGGGAATAGACGATCTTAAGTTATATTGTTTTAATATAACTTCTTTTACTATTGCTAGTTTCGACTGGTTAGAGCCTTTATTGAAAGTTACCCTGCTTTGTGTTACAATAGGTTATACTGCTCATAGATGGTACAACTTAAAAAAGAATAGTGAAGATAAGTGATCATGTTTCTTATAAAGAAGCTACAAGATCTATTACAGCTAAAAGACTAGGTATAAGCAATGCTCCAATTGAGGAGCACGCTGTTAACATGAAGATTTTAGCAGAAAATATATTTGAACCTCTTAGAAGTCACGTAGGTAAACCTATATGCATTAATAGTATGTATAGATCAGAAGCTTTAAATAAGGCTGTTGGTGGAAGTATGACTTCACAACATTGTAAAGGTCAAGCAATGGATATCGACGATAAGTATGGTCATGCTACTAATGCTGAGATGTTTGAGTTTATAAGAGATAACTTAGACTTTGATCAAATGATATGGGAGTTTGGAGACGGTGAAAACCCTGACTGGGTTCATGTTAGTTATGTATCAAAAGAAAAGAACAGAAACAAGATGCTAAGAGCATATAAGAATAGAGGTAGAACTGCTTACGAAATTATAAAATGAAAATAAACCAAAGCACAGAGCTAAATGTAGATTTAAAAACAATAATTAGTTTAGTAGTTGTAACAGCCTCATTTGTTGGTATGTATTATACTCTACAGTCAGATATAGATGATGCTAAGAACATGCCTAAGGCAGTTATTGATCGTATAGAATATGATTTAAAGCAAGAGTGGCAAACGGATCATATAGAAGAGCTAGAAGAAAAAGTAGATGAGATATTATACTGGTGCAAAGAATTAGACAGAGGACTTCACAATAAGAAAAATAAATAATTATGGCAGGTAAAAAAGTTTCTTGGAAATATGGAGATGGTACTTACTATGGTACCTTAATACCAAGCATGGAGACAGATACCCACAGGTATGCTAGAACTGAAAACGGTAAAATTAAATCGTTACCTAAAAAGAAAAAGTAATGGCGTATACTCAGCAAAACTCTCCTTTTGAAAAAAAAGGTAGACTAAGAAAAACTACTAAAGGTAAGGGAAGAAACTTCAGAACAGTTGAAGAAGGTGCTGGCATGACTAGTAAAGGAGTTAAAGAGTATAGAAAGAAAAATCCAGGTAGTAAACTTAAAACAGCTGTTACTAAATGTGATGTTAAAGTAGGCACTAAAGCTTATAAAAGGCAAAAAGCTTTTTGTAGTAGATCTAAAAGCTGGACAGGTGAAAGAGGAAAAGCTGCAAGAAAAAGATGGTGTTGTTCTAGATTTTAAGATATGAGTTTCAAAATAAAAGCCCCTTACGTCGTTGATAACACGCCTATATACTTTGTAGATGAAGAGGATGGTGTTTTAGGTAGAACTAACATGAACTGTAGTATTACTATAAACAACAAAATAAAAAATCAAAAACAAATAAAGGAAGTGGTTAAACACGAAAAGGTCCACGTTGATCAAATAAAAAATGGTAGACTAGCTTATGACGATAATAATATCTACCATAGAAAAAACGGTAAAGGTAAATGGAGTACCGTTAAAAGAAGTAAAGAAACAGATGGTTCACCTGTAACTTGGTGGGAAAAAGAAGCATACAACACATAAAAAAAATAAAATGAGTAAAGTAGAAAGATTAAACAAAAGAGCTAAAAAGAAAGAAGAAAAAGCCGCTAAGTTAAGAGAGAAGGCTGAAGAGTATAGTCCATTAACAGCTGAAGGATCACCATATAAAATGTACGGTAATGATTCTTCGCCTTTAACCGGTGGAAGTCCATTAGCTAAATATGGTTGTTCTAAAAACCATGCATCACCAATTAATGTTGTTGATCCACCTAAGAAAGGTAAGACTATAGAAAGTTTAAGTAAGGAAGTTCAATATAAAATATACAATACAGAGGGGATGGGTATGACACCTACTGAAAAAGCTAAGCTTGAAAAAGATAAGTCTTTTATGGATTATAATATTAAAAGGCAAAAAGAGGAGGCAGGTAAAAAATATTTAACAGGAGAGCAAGGTGGTAAAAAATCCGATGTAGTTGTGTCAGATGAGCAAAGAAAACACGGTATGGAAGGAGAATACAAGTAATGGATAAAGTAAAAGAACTTGTAAACCATCCATTGTCAAAAGCTGTTGTTTTTGGTATTTGTGGCGCGATTATATTGCTAGAAAAACACCCTATATACGCTGGCTTTTGCTTTGGTTATGGTTTTAGAGAATTACTATTAGCTTTCAAAAGTGAGTAAAAAGAAATTTAAAGAAACAAAGATAGGGGCTTTCCTAAAAAACAAAGCCCCTAAAATACTTAACACTATTGGAGACGTTTTACCTGATCAAGGTACTTTAGGTATTGTAAAAAACCTTATAACAAGTGATAAAAGTATTAAGGCTGTAGATAAAGAAACTGCTTTGAAAATACTAGAGCAAGAAATTGCTGAAATGGATAACATCTCAAGAAGATGGGAGAGTGATATGAAAAGTGACTCATGGCTTAGTAAAAACACAAGACCAATGACACTTATTTTCTTAACATTAGCAATGACAATATTTATAGTGTTAGACTCTACAATGCTATTAGAGATTAAAACAGGTTGGGTTTCACTATTGGAAGCTTTACTTATAACTGTTTACGTAGCATACTTTGGATCTAGAGGTGCTGAAAAAATTACAAAAATAAAAAAATAAATAAAATGAAAGGCGTACAAAATAATTTCGCAGCTCAAGTAAGAGTTTTTGCTCACGACGCAATCAATGTTACCCCTTCTGGATCAGCTGTAGGTTCTATAGCTCACACTGATCAAAGAGGTTGTTGTTTATACATTGGTCAAGCCATGACTTTGACAGTTCAAACAGAAGGAGGCACTGGAACATCTATATTTAAAGGTGTAGCAGCTGGTTCTTTTTTACCAGTTTTAGTTACTAGTGTTACAGATTATACTTTAACAGATGCAGCTGGTACAAAAGCTGATTGGGATATAGTAGCTTTATTCTAAGATGGCTATAGGTATAGGTACTCCAATATATAATCTGGCTAATTTACCTGGTCAAGGCAAAAGTAGTGGTGGGGGTGGTGGACCTACTGTCGACTTGATCGACAATAATTATAGTATGTTGTTTGATGCGGCTAGTGTGACAAGTTTTAATACTGGGATAACCCCACCAGCGGCAAACACAACTGATTTTACAGTTGCTTGTTGGCTAAAAACTAGTACTGCAGGAGTTTATGGTAATTATTATTGGGCTACCGCTTGTGCAATTTGGAGTGTACCAAGTGAATCTTTTGGCATTATGCTTAGAGCTCCTTATGGGACTACTGATTTAAAAGTTTGTATAGGTAGTGGTGTGTTTGGATCAACTATCTTAAATGATGGTAAATGGCATTTTGTGATGTCTGTGTGGGAACATGCTGAAGGTCCTGCTGGTAAAATAAGTTATTATGTAGACGGTGCTGAAACACCAGAGGCATCGGCAGAGGTGCTACCATATTGGGGAACAGTCATGCCATCACCTACAATAGGAGATACTACTTATCCTACAGGTACATATACTCCATACGATGGATACATAGACGAATGGGCTTGGTGGGAAAGTAACCAAAGTAGTGTGAGTAAACTTTTATATGATTCTACTAATGATAACCCTGGTAAAACAGCAAATTTAGACACATTATCAACTGGCGCGCCTACAGCGTGGTATAGAATGGGAGATTAATTATGGGAACAAATTATTTAGCTCCAACATGGAGACAGCCAGAAAACACTAACAATTCGGAAAACAGGTTAAGTAACTATAGTTTAGATTTAGATGGATCTCAAAATATAAATTGTGGTGCAATTAGTGAATTAGCTAGTGCTACTAATTTTTCTATTTCAGGATGGTTTTATTTTGACAGCGTTGCTAATAATAAAACTTTATATAGCTATGGTAGCTCTACAGGTCCACAATACTGTTTTACAGTTCAAACATTCTCAAGTGGTAATATACTTTTTGCTATTGCAAATAGTGTAAGCGATTCAGGTTATAATCTTATTATCACTAATTTAACAACTCCTCTTACCACTGGACAATGGTATAATATTATATGTACTTTTGATGGTAGTCAAATAGGAAACACAAATAGAGCTAAAGTTTATGTAAATGGAACTCAAGCTCCAATCTCAGGAAGTGGATCTGGAACTATACCTGAAACAACAAGCACTAGTACTGGACCTTTTAATATTGGTAAATGGGACTTAGGTAGTCAGAACAACAGGTATTTCAACGGGAAAGTAAGTCAAGTATCAGTATTCGACTACACGCTTTCACAAGGTCAAATAAGTTATTTATACAACTTAAATAACCCAATGATTATATCAGGTGCAGAACCTGTAGCGTATTGGCCACTAGGTGATAATTCAAACCCTACAGCGGATGCTGGTTACCCTAATATAGTTTCTGATGCAGACAGTGTTTTTGATTTTGCAGCTTCTAATGAGGAAATTGTAACACCATCTCCATTTCCTGATGGTAATCAAGGTAATTTAACTATATCAGCATGGGTTAATCAAAGTTCTCAATCAGGTATATACAGACCTATTTTAAATACTGGCCTTACCACCGCTATAAATAGCCCACAAATATCCATGGCTTTGAGAAATATTTTTGGTGTGAATAAATTGTATTTATTTTACAATGGTGGTGGTGGTAGTAACTATATATTAACTGCTAACGCTGTAATGACAGAAAATAATAAGTGGTATCACTGTGTTTTTGTTAGAAGTGGTAGTACTGGTAAACTTTATGTTGATGGTGTAGAAGTACTAACCTCAGGATCGGCAGATTTTAGTGCAAATCCAGGAGCTACAACTACAGATAGCAATATGACATTAGGTGCTTGGAGATATAATAACAGCGGCGATGGTTTGAATGGTGAGTTAAGCAATGTTTGTATATGGGATAAAGCATTAACAGATGGGCCAGGAGGCGAAATAGAAGAGCTTTACAATAACGGAATGCCTTTATTGAATCTTTCTGAAATACCTGCTAATGGATATTTAAAAGGTTGGTACAAACTAAATCAATCAGCTGTTTTAACACCGGGTAATCCAACAAATTGGAGCATAGAGAAAGTAGGTAGTCCTAATTTTTCACAATCTATAGATGGCTGTTACGTAGCTAACAATTCAGGTTCAGGTCCTTATGACAGTGGCGGCTTAATATGGCACGATAATAACTCTGGAACAACAGTAGGTAGCGATTATTTTCAATGGAATTCACCAACTATATATACAAGTGGTAGTAACATAGTTTTATCTTCAACTGGAGGATCTTATGAAGATCCATACTATGGTAGTCAAGCTATATTAGAATACAATATAGATGATGGAAGTTGGGTTAATTGGCATACTCAAACAAACGGACCGGGAGGCTTTAGCCCAGTTAGTTTTAGCATACCTAGCACTGGAAATCTTACAGTTTCTAATAATATAAAAATTAGAATAAAAGGTGTTGACAGGGGAGCGACTGACTCCTTTCTAAAAATAAATGATGTAAATATTAGTGGTGGAAGCTCTAGTTATAACGAAGACTTTCTTAGTAATACTACGAAATACGGTTGGTATGGAGGAGCTGAAAATCAACCACCGGCAACATTTTCAGCCGATCACTGGGACATACCAGATAATAGATCTGCATATCCACAGAGTTTTGGATTTCTAGGTAGTGAGAAGGTTATTGTTGATGAAAACTTTTTTACCCTAACAGGTGTTAACAAAATGCAGGTTTGCACAATTTCATTTTGGGCGAGAATTACAAAAGATGGATACAAAGGTGTTATAGGGTTAAATTCAAGTACTAATTGGACTTTAAGAATCTATCAAGGTAACTTTTGGTTTATATCGGGTGGGAATAATTATATTAAATGGGAAAACGTAAATCAAGGAGTAGATCTTCAAGATGGAGAATGGCATCATTGTTTAATGACAATACCTACGGCTGATAATAAAGATGATTGTAACTTGTTCTTAGATGGTTTAAAAATGAGTAATGCAGTAGGAAATAGAGTAATTTATGGTGCTGCTGGTGGTGGTAGTGGGGTTCCAATGAGCGCGTTTAGCGTTGGGGCTTTTCCCGGGGTAAGCGGTGTTAATGTCAGTAATGTTCAAGCTTGGTTAAACACCGCGTTAAGCGATTCTGAAGCTTTGTCGGTTTATAACAACGGTGTTCCATTAATTTCAAATTCTATTCAACCTAGTAGTTCAAAAGCTTTGTTTAACTTTGATAAAATAACAAGCGCTTGGGATGGTACAAAATGGAATTTTGAAAACCAAATATATCCTACTAGCTGGAAAAGTGCTTTTTATTCTGGAGCTGATGCTGGTATGTTGAGAGACGATGATTCACAACCGGCATATGAGAATCAAGTGTTTTCAATGTCAGTTTGGATTAAACCGAGACCAGGAGTAGCAACTAATGGTGACATATTTGCTTGTAAAGGAAGCTCTTGGCAAGGTGTTATGTTAGGATATATCAACAACGACTTACAGTTTCAAATAGGTGACAAAAACACTACAGCAGTAGATGGAGGAGGTACTGCTAAAAATGGTAACTGGAGTTATTTTAAAAACACAGTTGTAGATGCTTCTCCTGATTATACGCCATATGGAAAGTGGTCACATATTGTGGTTGTTTGGAACGGAACAGATAGTAAGTTTTATATTAATGGAGATTTAGTTAAAACAGTAACACCTCCTAGTTCATTAACCATAGACTATGGACAAAGCTACAATAATTCATCTTTTGGCGGAAGGAATGATGTAAATGGTAGTTATTTTGATGGTACTATTTCTAATTTTGCATATTGGAGTTCTGAAATAGATCAAACAGCTGTTACAGCTTTGTATAACAATGGAAGCCCTGAAGTTTCAATATCTCAATCACCAAATCATTGGTTTACTTTGGAGGAATTTGGAGCTGGGACTGTTGATAAAATAGGTGACTTAGATTACAACAACAGATACCAAGACACTGGAATACAATTTGTAGATACTTTTGTAAGTGTAAAAGAAGCTACAGGTTTAAACATGGTACAATCTAACTTAGTTGATGATAACGTTTCTACAGTTAACGGTGAAAGCGATACTCTACCTGGAACAGCTTTAGTACAAAGTAATTTAACTAGAAAATTACCTTTTAGTAATTATAGTATTCAATTTGACGGTACTAATCACTTTGACATAGGTACAGACCCTTCGTTAGATATTTTTGGAGCAGATTTTAGTGTTTCTTTATGGTTTAAAACAACTGATACAGCTACGGCTTCAGGACTTTTTCAAATAGCTAGTTTTACAAAAAACTTTGCAATTACTAAAGGTAACTCCGCTGATAAGATTGGTTTTATTGTAAGTACTAACACCTGGAAATACAATATAGGGTCAGGACTAAATGATGGTAATTGGCACAACGTTATTGTAGTAAACTCTAACAATAATTATACAGTTTACATTGATAGTGTTTCTTACGATAGTTTTTTAACTGGTAGTTATAACACGGGAGCGTATAACAGTATTGGTAAAGGTCATAATAATTCATTTTATTTTGATGGTTATCTTTCAAATATAGCTATTTACGATAGAGCTATTAACAATGAAGAAGCTTTAGATTTATATAATAACGGTGTTACTCAAGATTTAAATAACAGCTTTACGCCTGGACAACCGTATTTTTGGTGGCCTTTAGATCAACAATATACGTATTTTGGTGGAACTGATCTAGTGGTTAGGGAAATTGTAAATGGAAACGACGGAAATGGTCAAAACACAGAACAACACGACGTAGTAGGTGACGCGCCTGGTTCAACAGCTAATGGTGTTGGATCAAACTCAACAATAGCAGATTTAAAAGGTGATATGAAAGACAGTATCAACAACTCATACAGTATTAATATGGCTGATTACGCAGACGGTGTAACTAACCCAGCAAATTCAGGCAGATCAACAAATGTACCTTAAATAAGTAAAAATGACAACATATATAGTGATAGATATAGATACGCAGACTAAGTTAATCGATTTCAGTCAGATAAATACTACAAGTTCACAAACTATGAGAAGAAACTTAGCTAACACAGAGGCTATGTTATCTTACCAAGTTGAACCTAGTTTTATAACTAATGGTACAGTAGCTCCATTACAGACTTTAAATCATGAAGAAGCTTTAGCTTTGCTAGCAACTTCAGCTTGGACAGAACCAGATCCAGGACCTGGAGAATAAATAAAATATAATTAAATTAAATTAAATGGAAAATAAAATAACAAAAGACCAATTAGACACTATAAAGAAACACCAAAATAGAATAAATTCAGTGTTAAACGAGGTAGGGTATTTAGAGAGCAAAAAACACGCTTTATTACATGATCTTTCTTCTATAAATACAGAGGTTGAAAGCTTTAAGTCAGAGTTAGAAAAAGAGTATGGTCATATAAATATAAATGTTGAAGACGGTACTTATACTAAAGTTGAGGAAGAAGTTTTAGAAGATGCGTAATGTAATTAGAAAAATTAGTATAGGTTCTGATTATAAAAACGAAGCTATGCATTATTCTATTGGACAAGAGGTCTACGGTGGTCACACTATATGTGATATAATAAATGAAGGCTACGAAGGGGAGTACTTAATATATATAAAAAAAGAAGACGAAATACTACCTTGGAAAAAGTTCAATAAGAATATGGCTATAGCTATAGAGTTTGACTTGAAGTACTAATGAAAAGTCTATATAACTTTATTATTAAACCCTATAAAACTAGGTACGATAATATTAGACAAGTAGATAATAAAGAACTTATTATAAATACTGGTATTGAAGATCATAAATTTGTAAGTAAAAAAGCAGTTGTTGTTTCTACTCCAGCTGCTTTTGATACAGATATAAGATGCGGAGATACGGTATATGTTCATCATAATATTTTTAGAAGATATTACGACATGAGAGGTGAAGAGAAAAACTCATCAACTTTCTTTAAAGATGAACTATACTTTTGCAATTTAAACCAAATATACATGTATAATCTAAAACCGCATTTAGATTATTGCTTTGTAAAACCTATTTTAAATAAATCAAATCTAAGTGTAGATAAAGAGAAAGAACACTTTGGTATACTAAAGTATTCTAATAAGTTCTTAGAAGCTATAGGATTAACTCCTGGCGACCTTGTAGTGTTTACGCCATATTCAGAGTTTGAATTTATTGTAGAAGGCGAACGCCTTTATTGTATGAAATCTAATGATATAGCCGTAACACATGAATACGAAGGAAACGAAGAAGAAAATAATCCAAGCTGGGCAAAAAGCAGTTGAAGAGTTAATTAAAGTAGCAAAAGAAAAAATAGTAGATTCAGATGATGATGTATCAGCTGATAGATTAAAAAATGCTGCTGCTACTAAAAAGTTAGCTATATTTGATGCTTTTGAAATATTAACACGTATACAGGAAGAGGAAGACATACTTAATGCTAAACCAAAAAAAGATAAAGAAGAAAGATCTTTTAAAGGTTTCGCAGAAGGGCGTAGCAAATGAGTTACGAACAAACACTTTGGAAAGAAGTAAAAGATGTTGTAAACCCAAAATTATTATCTAAAAATAATAGATATAAAAAATGGGAGTATGGTTATAACCCTGATTATGATTTTATTGTAATTAGTAAAACAGGTAAGATTGGACAGATCATTGAAATTCAAAATCTCAGGATTGCTTTACCAGCAATCGATAAACCGTTTAAACGAAGCGAAAAGCAAAAGGAACAGTATTGGGAAAAACAAGAATACCCAAAAGAATTAGCTAGAATAAAAAGCAGATTTGATTGGGATGAATATCCTAATGACTTCAAAGAAAAATGGTACGATTATATAGATGAAGAATTTAAATATAGATCAGATGGTCACTGGTTTTTTAATAACGGTGTGCCTACTTATATCACTGGTACTCATTACATGTATTTGCAGTGGTCAAAGATTGACGTCGGAGCACCAGATTATAGAGAAGCAAACAGACTCTTCTTTATATTTTGGGAAGCCTGTAAGGCTGATAACAGGTGCTACGGAATGTGTTATCTTAAAAACAGACGGAGTGGTTTCTCCTTTATGTCATCGGCAGAGCTTGTTAATCAAGCCACAATTTCTTCAGATGCTAGATTCGGTATCTTATCAAAATCTGGAGCAGATGCTAAAAAGATGTTCACAGATAAAGTTGTACCAATATCCGTTAACTATCCGTTTTTCTTTAAACCAATCCAAGACGGTATGGATCGTCCAAAAACCGAGCTCGCGTATAGGGTGCCGGCTTCGAAGCTTACTAGAAGAAAACTCGAGTCCAATGAGAAGCTTAGAGAACTGCAAGGATTAGATACTACGATTGATTGGAAAAATACAGGAGACAACTCTTACGATGGTGAAAAATTAAAACTACTATCACACGACGAATCAGGGAAATGGGAAAGACCAGACAACATATTAAACAATTGGAGAGTTACAAAAACTACACTAAGATTAGGATCAAGAATAGTAGGCAAGTGTATGATGGGCTCAACTTCAAACGCATTAGATAAAGGTGGAGACAACTTCAAAAAACTATACGAAAGTTCAGACGTTACAAAAAGAAATAGAAACGGACAAACATCTAGCGGATTGTATTCTCTTTTCATCCCTATGGAATGGAACTACGAAGGATTCATGGATACTTTTGGATCACCTGTATTCTTTACGCCAAAAAATAAAACAATCGGAAGAGACAATGTTCCAATTACAATCGGAGTAATAGAGCATTGGGAAAATGAAGTAGATGGTTTAAAACAAGATCAAGACGGTTTAAATGAATACTATAGACAGTTTCCAAGAACAGAGCAACACGCTTTTAGAGATGAAACTAAAAATAGTTTATTTAACTTAACTAGAATATACGAGCAAATAGACTACAACGAGGAGTTTAACAATAATAAAAGTGTTACTAAAGGTAGTTTTATTTGGGACAATGGCATAAAAGATTCTAGAGTTTTGTTTACACCAAATAAAAACGGTAGGTTTTTAATATCTTGGGTGCCACCTAAAAACTTGCAAAACCGAGTGATAATAAATAATGGAGTTAAATCTCCTGGTAATGAACATGTTGGCGCTTTTGGTTGTGATAGTTACGATATATCTGGTACAGTCGATGGTAAAGGTTCTAATGGAGCTTTACACGGATTAACTAAATTTTCAATGGAAGACGCTCCTGCTAATCACTTTTTCTTAGAATATATAGCAAGACCTCAGACAGCTGAAATATTCTTTGAAGATGTTTTAATGGCTTGTATATTTTATGGCATGCCAATACTTGCTGAAAACAATAAACCTAGATTATTATACTACTTCAAAAGAAGAGGTTACAGAGGTTTTTCAATGAATCGTCCTGATAAAGTATTTAATAAGTTATCACCAACAGAAAGAGAAATAGGTGGTATACCTAACACTAGTGAAGATATTAAGCAAGCACATGCTGCTGCTATAGAGAGTTACATAGAAAACCATGTTGGTAATTTAGAAAACCACATTGGTAATATGTACTTTCAAAAAACTTTAGAAGACTGGGCTAAGTTTAACATTAATAATAGAACTAAACATGATGCTTCAATAAGCTCTGGTTTAGCTATAATGGCTTGCAATAAAAACAGATATACTCCAGTCGCAAAAAGACAAACTAAATCTATTAATTTAGGTATAAAAACCTATGATAATACAGGTTACGCTTCAAAAATAAAATAAATGAATATAATTCCAAACGCTAACAATAACAGTTCTTTTCCAAGTCAAGTTGTACCTGACGCTGAAAAAGCTACTTACGAATATGGACTTAGAGTTGGTAGAGCTATTGAAAGTGAATGGTTTAGAAACGACAGGGGCTCTTACGATAGGTTTAATACTAACTACAATAAATTTCATAAATTAAGATTATACGCGAGAGGTGAACAATCTATACAAAAGTATAAAGACGAATTATCTATAAATGGTGATTTAAGTTATTTAAACTTAGATTGGAAACCAGTACCTGTGATACCTAAATTTGTAGATATATTAGTCAATGGAATGTCACAAAGGTCTTATGACGTAAAAGCTTATGCTCAAGATCCAGAGTCTATAATGAAAAGAACTAGGTATGCAGAAGCTCTTCATAGAGACATGAGGCAAAAAGACTTAATAAATCAAGTTAGAGAAATGACCGGTCTAGATGTTTCTAAAACAGGAGACAAAGGTTTAAGCTTAGAGAATGACGAAGACTTACAGTTGCACATGCAGATGGATTATAAAGAGTCTATTGAAGTAGCTGAAGAAGAAGTTATAAATCAAATTCTTGACTATAATAGGTATGATTTAACTAGAAGAAGACTTAATTATGATTTAGCAGTTTTAGGTATATCAGCGGTTAAGACCAGTTTTGATAGATCCAACGGTGTTAAAGTAGATTACGTAGATCCGTCTAGCTTAGTTTACTCGTATACAGAAGATCCTAACTTTGACGACTTGTATTATGTTGGAGAAGTTAAAGCTGTTAGTATACCTGAATTAAAAAAGCAATTTCCTTATTTAACACCACAAGATGTAGAGGAAATACAAAAATATCCAGGAAACCAAAATTACACTAGAAACTGGAGTGGAAGATTCGATGACCAAACTGTTCAAGTAATTTACTTTGAGTATAAGACTTACACTAATCAAGTGTTTAAAATAAAGCAAACAGCTTCAGGACTTGAAAAAGCGTTAGAGAAACAAGATACTTTTATAGAAGCTCCTGATAACGACAGTTTTGAAAAAGCTTACAGATCTATAGAAGTATTATATAGTGGGGCTAAAATACTTGGTCACGACAAGATGCTTAATTGGCAATTAGCGGAGAATATGACTAGACCTAATGCTGATACAACTAGAGTTAATATGAGCTATAATATAGTAGCTCCTAGAATATACAAAGGGCGTATAGAATCAATTGTAAGCAGAATAACCGGTTTTGCTGATATGATACAGCTTACGCACTTGAAACTACAACAGGTGATGTCTAGAATGGTGCCTGATGGAGTTTATATGGACATAGATGGCTTAGCAGAAGTTGACTTAGGCAATGGAACTAATTACAACCCAGCTGAAGCTTTAAATATGTATTTTCAAACGGGTTCTGTAGTAGGTAGGTCTATGACACAAGATGGCACTATGAACCCAGGTAAAATGCCTATACAAGAACTCACCTCATCTAATGGTATGGGTAAAATACAAGGTCTTATACAGACTTATGAATATTACCTTAAAATGATAAGAGATGTAACTGGATTAAACGAAGCTAGAGACGGTAGTACTCCTGATAAGTATGCTTTAGTAGGTTTGCAAAAGCTAGCTGCTGCTAATTCAAACACAGCTACTAGACACATACTACAGTCGAGTTTATACCTAACACTTAAAACATGTGAGAATATATCTTTAAGGGTTGCAGATGCTTTAATGTTTCCACTAACTAAACAATCTTTAATGTCTAGTATATCAAGGTACAATGTTGGTACTTTAGATGAGCTAGCTGATTTAAATATACATGACTTTGGTATATTTATACAATTAGAGCCAGACGAAGAAGAAAAGCAAATATTAGAACAAAATATTCAAATAGCTTTAAAAAGTGGTCAAATAGATTTAGAAGACGCTATAGACATTAGGGAAGTTAACAATTTAAAGTTAGCTAATCAAATGTTGAAAAAGCGTAGAAAAGATAAAGCTGCTAGAGATCAACAAGTGGCACAAGCCAATATACAAGCGCAAGCACAGGCTAATGCTCAATTAGCACAAGAGACAGCTTTGGCTGAAACACAAAAACAACAAGTATTGACCGAACAGAAAGTTCAACTAGAAAAAGCTAAAAGTGACTTTGATATGGCTAGAATGGAAAGAGAAGCTCAAATAAAGCAACAGTTAATGGAGCTTGAGTTTAACTTTAATATTAAACTAGCTAAAGCGCAAGGTGATGCTAAAAGAAACGAAGAATCTTATAAAGAAGATAGAAAAGATGAGAGAACTAAGATACAAGCTACACAGCAATCTGAGTTAATTGATCAAAGAAAAAATGATTTATTACCAAAAAACTTTGAATCCGCTGGTAATGATGCAATGGGCGGTTTTGGTCTAGAGCAATTTATGCCTAGATAATTTTATTAATTATTATATTATATTATGTCAGAAAAAGTAAAAGAAGAAGGATCTTTTAAAATAAAGAAAAAACCTGGAAGACCTAGAAAATTGAATAAAAAAGATGAAACTTTAAAAGTAGATTTGTCTAAAAAAGAAGAAGATAGTAAAGAAGAAGTTGTTGACAAGCAAACAACAGAAGAAGTAACAGCCATAAACCAATCCCAAGTTAACGAAGAAGTTTCTAAAGAAAGCATCAAAGAAACAACTGAAGAACATGTTGAAGAGAAAGAAGAAGAAGTAGCTTCTCCAATACAAGAAATAACTGAAGAAGAAGAGGAAAAAGTTGAAGAAGTAATTAAAGAAGAACCAGTTGTTAAAGCAGAACAGCCTGAAGTTAACTTACCAGAAAATGTGGAAAAACTAGTTAGCTTCATGAAAGAAACTGGTGGAACATTAGAAGATTACGTTAGATTAAATGCTGACTACTCAAACATAGATAATGATACATTATTAAAAGAATATTATAAACAGACAAAACCTCATTTAGATATGGAAGAGATTAACTTCTTGTTAGAAGATAATTTTTCATATGATGAGGAGATGGATGAGGAGCGAGATATAAGAAAGAAAAAACTCGCTCGTAAAGAAGAAATTGCAAAAGCCAAAAACTTTTTGGAGGAAACAAAGAGTAAATATTACGATGAGATCAAGTTGAGACCAGGCGTAACTCAAGACCAACAAAAAGCTATGGATTTTTTCAATAGATACAACGAAGAGCAAGAAATGGTGCAAAGCCAACATAATAAGTTTAAGTCTAATACTAAAAACTTTTTCAACAAGGAATTCAAAGGTTTTGATTTCAGCATTGGTGAAAGAAAGTTTAGGTATGGAGTTAGTAATACTGAAGATGTTGCTAATAATCAATCGGATCTAACAAACCTAATCGGGAAGTTCTTAGATAATAAAGGTGAAGTAAAAGATTTTAAGGGTTATCACAAAGCCATATATGCCGCTCAAAACGCTGATACCATAGCTAATCATTTTTATGAGCAAGGCAAAGCCGATGCTGTTAAAGATATGATGGCTAAATCTAAAAATATAAGTAACGAACCAAGAGCTACGTCTACTGGTGATGTATTTATAAATGGTTTAAAAGTAAAGGCTGTTGATGGTGTAGATAGCTCTAAATTAAAACTAAGAATAAATAAAAAATAAAAATTAAAAAATGGGAACATTAACAAGTTATTCACCAGGTTTATCGCCTGCGCCTAAAAAAGGTGTTGCTTTAAACTCAAACTACTTAAGTTTTACTGGTGGCGATAATGATTTCTCTCAACAATATCTTCCTGAATTGTATGAGGCAGAAGTCGAAAGATACGGAAACCGAACTATCGGAGGTTTCTTGAGAATGGTTGGCGCTGAAATGCCTATGAGTTCTGATCAAGTAATTTGGTCTGAACAAAATAGATTACATGTTTCTTATGATAATGCTGTGATCGGTGCTGCTGGTTCAGAGAATAAGATACTTATAACAACTGGAGCTGGTATCGAGTGCGCTATTAAGAAGGATCAAACTATTGTAGTGCAAGGTGCTGCTGGTGAGATGACAGCTTTAGTAGAAGCTGTTGGTTCTGAAAGCGGTGGTGTTTGTGAGATCACTTGTAAGCCCTATACTAACATTAACTTTGTAGCTTCTCCTGGTGGAGTTTTCGCTGCAGATGATGCTGTTGCGTTATTCGTGTATGGTTCTGAGTATAAAAAAGGTTCAAGCGAAGTTAACCAAACCTTAGTGCCTTCATTCACTCAATACAACAACAAACCAATTATTTTAAGAGATGAATTTGAAGTAAACGGTTCTGACGTTGCTCAAATTGGTTGGGTTGAAGTTGCTACAGAAGATGGAACTTCTGGATACTTATGGTATCTAAAAGCTGAGTCTGAAACTAGACTACGTTTTGAAGATTATCTTGAAATGTCAATGGTTGAAGCTGAGAAGAAATCAGGTAGTTCTACATTAAGTGCTGATACAGAAGGAACTGAAGGTTTATTTGCTGCTATTAAAGATAGAGGTCAAGTAATGGATGATTTTTCTGGAGCTGGAGCAGGTGGTGCTGGAGCTTTAGCTGATTTTGATAAAATTCTTAAGCAGTTAGACAAAGAAGGTGCTATTGAAGAAAACATGCTTTTCTTAAATAGAGAACTTTCTTTAGATATGGACGACATGTTAGCTGAGGTTAATGGATCAACTCAAGGTGCTGATGGTATCGGTGCTTCTTTCGGTTTGTTTAACAACGAATCTGATATGGCGCTTAACTTAGGTTTCTCAGGATTTAGAAGAGGTTCTTATGACTTCTACAAAACTGACTGGAAATATCTAAACGATGCTTCCACAAGAGGTGTTTTAGGAATGACTAATATCACTCCTGGTAACACTATTGAAGGTGTATTAATTCCTGCTGGAACATCTACGGTTTATGATCAAATGTTAGGTACAAACATTAGAAGACCTTTCTTACACGTAAGATATAGAGCTTCTGAAGCTGACGATAGAAGAATGAAGTCTTGGGTGACTGGTTCTGTTGGTGGTGCTATGACATCTGGATTAGACGCTATGAAAGTTCATTTCTTATCTGAGAGATGTCTTTGTGTTCAAGGTGCTAATAACTTCGTGTTATTCCAATCTTAAGAACAATTAAAATAATGCTAGGGTGCTTCGGCGCTCTAGCTTTTTATTATTATATTATATTATATTATGGAAAAAAACAAACAAAAAGTAGAAAAACCATCTGCTGAAAAAAAATGGGAGATTAAAGATAGACAGTACTATCTTAAAGGAAACTTAAAACCATTAAGTTTTATAATGAGATCTAGATCATCAAGAAGAAATCCACTACTTTATTTTGATGAAGAAAAGGGTTACAATAGAGAGCTTAGATACTCTACTAATCAAAGATCTCCTTTTGTGGATGAACAAAAAGGAAACAGTATGTTAGGTCATATAGTTTTTGAAAGAGGGGTTTTATTTGTTCGTAAAAACGAACAAGCCTTGCAGAAGCTATTATCCCTATACCACCCTTTAAAAGGTAGAAAATATGATGAATTTGATGCTGTTGAAGAAGCAGTTGATGAATTAGAAAACTTAAACTATCAAATAGAAGCTTTAAATATGGCTAGAGACATAGACTTAGATAAAGCAGAAGCTATAATGAGAGTTGAAATAGGTAGTAGCGTAAGTGACATGAGCTCTAAGGAACTTAAAAGAGATGTAATGTTATTTGCTAAAAACAACCCTATATTATTTATTGAGTTAGCTAATGATGAAAACGTTGAGCTTAGAAACTTTGGTATTAAAGCTTCAGAGTCAGGCATAATAAGCTTGTCTCAAGATCAAAGAACTTTCTCTTGGGCTAGTAATGGTCGTAAACTAATGAACGTACCATTTGATGAAAACCCGTATTCAGCACTAGCTGCTTGGTTTAAAACAGATGAAGGAGTTGAAGTTTACAAATCAATAGATAAAAAGCTAAAATAACAAGTGATAATTAAATAAGGTGGTTTAAACGCCACCTTTTTTTTTAAAAATATTAAAATGGCAGTAAGTGTAGATGCAGTATATAAAACAGTATTATTAATATTAAACAAAGAGCAACGTGGTTATATGACTCCTAATGAGTTCAATAAAATAGCTACGCAAGTTCAAAGAGAGATATTTGAAAGATACTTTGAAGACTTGAATCAACAAGTTAGATCTATACAAACAGATATGGAGTATTCTGACAGGGTTGCCATTACAGATGAAAAATTAGAAATTTTCAAAAGAGTTTCATCACTAACTGGTGGTAATCCATTTACTTTACCAAATGATTTTTATAGATTAGGTTCAGTTACTTATAGCTCCGCAAACAGTATACCTGTTGAGATTCAAAAACTAGGTAGAGCTGAGTACTACAATATAATAAAATCTCCATTAACATCCCCTAGTGAATCATATCCGATTTACTTATATGAAGAAAACAACATAATAGTTTCTCCTAGTTCTATAGATCAAAATGTTGAGCTACAGTATATTAAAAAACCATCAGACGTTGTTTGGGGTTATGCTATAGACCCTGTGTCTGAAGCTTTTTTGTGGGACGGTTCTACACCAACTCCAGCAGGTCCTTATTATCCTGGTTCTTCAGCTAACCCTGTTAGCGTTGACTTTGAGTTACACAATTCAGAACAAACAGAAATAATTATAAATGTTTTATTATACGCTGGTATAGTCATTAGAGATCCACAAATAATTCAAGCTGCAGCATCTAAAATACAGCAAGAAGAAGTTAACGAAAAACAATAAGAAATGCCTACAATTCCTACAGTTCCAAACGGTGGTTTAATCACAGAAACAAACGCAAATTACTACGCTGGTCAACAGTCTTTCCCTATAACAAGTGGATCTGCTGGTCAGATTTTTACATGTGATTTTGATACTTTACTCGTTGACTCTCCAATATCTAATTATACTGTAGAGAATAATGGAAATGTATTAGGTACTAATTCTTATAGTTCGGATAACAACGTAGTAACTGTAAGTAGTACTTTATCAAACGGTAATTTGTTAATTAAGCTTATACAACCTTTTGTAAATTCAAACTATGGTAGTTACGAATATATAAAAATAGACGATGTAATAAACAACTTCATAGTGGGTTATGTTGGTGTAGGAAAGCTTATACCTAGTGTTAAAAGAACTGACGTAATGTTTCATGCCAAAAGAGGTCTGCAAGAGTTTTCTTACGACACTTTAAAATCTATAAAATCTCAAGAATTAACAATTCCACCTAGTTTATCTATAATTATACCTCAAGATTACGTAAACTACGTGAAGTGTTCTTGGATAGACGACGCTGGTGCTAAACACATTATATATCCAACTAGAGTCACTAGTTCCCCAAACGAATTACCTGTACAGGATTCTAAAGGTATTCCCACACAAGACAGTTACCCAGGTATAGAAAGCAATATACTAGCACAACAATCACTAACTGAGGATAAATGGGCTAGCCAAGATCAGACTAATAATTTTAGACCAGATAGTTATAATGAACCAAGAAACAACAGTTTAATAGGTCAAAGATATGGTTTACAACCTGAAGAAGCTCAAGTAAATGGTAAATTTATTATAAATGAAAGATTAGGTACTTTTTCTTTTACAAGTGATTTAGCTGGTAAATTAATAATATTAGAATATATATCAGATGGCTTAGCATATGAGGAAGATATGAAAATACCTAAGCTCGCTGAAGAGGCTATATATATGCATATAGCGTATTCAATATTAGCAGGTAGAACAGGTGTTCCTGAGTATTTAGTACAGAGGTTTAAAAGAGATAGAAGAGCTGCTCTTAGAAACGCTAAGATAAGATTAAGTAATATCAAGCTGGAAGAAATATCTCAAGTGTTTAGAAACAAATCTAAATGGATTAAACATTAACTATGCCACAAATTAAAAATACTTTTTTAAAGTCCAAGATGAACAAAGACTTGGACGCTAGAATTATACCTAATGGTGAATATAGAAACGCTGAAAACGTATCTATAAGCAAATCAGAAGGTGCTGATGTAGGTGCTTTAGAAAATATTAAAGGTAATGAAATTTTTAATAATCCACTTAGCTTAATACAATCATATGATATAACACATCAAGAAGTTATAGGAAGTTTTATCGACACTAGTAGAGATAGGGCTTTTTTATTTTTTACAAGCTTTGAAGACAGTAGCACTGATAATTTAAGTTATTTTTTTGGTGAAAATTACTATACTCCTCAAAACTCTTTTATAGTAATGATCGATTTTACTAAAGAAGTTGTATCAGAAAGAGGTGTTATACTTGTTGAAGGAAATTTTTTAAACTTCTCTAAAACACATCCCATTTGTGGTGTTAACGTTATAGAAGATTTGCTATTCTGGACTGACAATAGAAACCAGCCTAGAAAAATAAATATAAATAAAGCTTTAGAAGGTAAAAATACCTACTCAAGAGAAGATCAAATATCTTTAGCAAAATATTACCCTTGGAATCCTATTAGGTTATACGAAAAAAAGACCAATGCTATAGAGACTGTTCCATCAATGAAGAATAAAACCGACAGGTGGCTTGACCATACTAATTCACCTGTTATAATGTTTCCTCAACAAACAACTGACATAGTTGCTGGAAGCCATATTAAATACAAGGAGTATGCAGCTACTAGCGGTCACTACTTCTTCTGTTACACGTATGCAGAACCTAATACTTTTTCAGGTAGTGGCTGGGATATAGCTGGTCAAGATACTAATGTTAAAGATACACTTCAAAGGCAGTGGTTACCCGCGGATACAACCTACAACCCTAATGGTGACTATAGAGTTCAACCCGGTAAAAACCCAGCTAATAATCAATTAGTTGCTTTTTATGGAAGTAGAACACAAGATAATAAGTCTATTGGCAAAAACAACAACTGTAGATTGGTAAGTGCTAAAGTAGTTGAAGGAAGCATCAATAATGGTTCTTTACAGGGTTCTTCAACTATAAGTGGCGTTACATTATGGCGTTTTCAAATATGGGCTGAATCTAACGGAGGAAGTATAAATAGTGATCTTCAATCACTACACAATAGCTTAGATAGAATTCAAAACTCTACATTAGGTTTTAGAAGAGGAAATGAACCAACGGCTGAAAAATGTAAGTTGTTTTTTCATTATCCAAATCCTGATTATGATCCTTCTTACTCAGGAACTAAAGAGTTTTTAAAAGATAAATTTATTAGGTTAAGTTATAGATACAAGTTTATAGATGATGAATACTCACTTATAGCTCCTTTTACCCAGCATGTTTTCACACCAAAGCAACACAACCATATAATGGGTGAAGATATTAACAAGATTAAAAAATCTTTAGATCTACCTATAATGGAAAACAATGTTGATTCTGTTACATTGTATATAGATAACCCTGTTGTTGAATCTACTGGCTTGAGCTACAGTAATAGTCAATTAATTGGTTCTTTCAATGTAAAAGAGATTGAAATATTATACAAATCATCTGAAGATTCGTCTATTAAATCTATAGATACTTTGAAAATTGAAGATTTAGACCCAAGTGGTAAATTCATAGAATACGAATATAAATGTACTGAGCCCACTAAAACTCTTCCAGAGTCAGAAATGACTAGAGTTTATGATCAAGTTCCAGTAAGAGCTAAGACGCAAGAAGCTATTGGCAATAGAATAATATTTGGTAATTTTATAGATAAAAATGACTATCCTAAAAACATAAAATACACAGCTAATTTTGGTAGAAAAAGAATAGATAATGTAGAAGACGTTACATCGACTAAGAATAGATATCCAAGTTTTGCAGCTCAACAATATCCAACCCACAACGTTAAAAACAATAGAACATATCAAATAGGTTTTATATTATGCGATAGGTATGGAAGACAGTCTGACGTTATAGTAGCTCCAGATGATATACAAGATATCGCAAACGGAGATAAAGCATCTACGGTTTACGTACCTTACAAACCTAGAACTTCAGAAGCGTGGAATGATCAATGGTTCGCTGGTAATCATTTTGGTGATTCTCTTAGAATACACATGCTTGACAAGATACAAAGTGAAAACTTATACTCTTTAGATAATCCATTGGGTTGGTATAGTTATAAAGTTGTTGTAAAACAACAAGAACAAGAATACTACAATTTGTATGTTCCTGGAATACAGAGTGCTACAACATACGCTAAAGGATATAATTATAGTACTAATTCAGATGGTGATGTTTCAACACCAAAAACTTTAGATTTAGTAGACTTTTATTTTCAAACAAGTAGCCCAAGATATCAAATAGAGATAAGTGGTGATAATATAAACAAACTACCTAGGTCACTAAGTAGTGTTGGTCCAAATGATAGAAACTTTGCTGGAAGTGACGTTGGTTTATACACTAGGGTTTCATCAAACAATTGGAACTTAAGTATGCAGTACTTTCTTGAAATAGATAGAGAGATAACACCTGACAAAGTAGAGACAATAAGAGAGTTTAACACTTTCAATATTGAACCAAGTGACTTGATAGATGTAGAAGAAGCTTCTGCAACAAACACTTTTTTTGTTTTAGATCCTATTCCTAAATGGGATTTTTATAATGGTGGTAATTTTTTAACAAAGTCTTCAACTTTATTAATAGGTACTGTTTCTAGTTATTACAGCACTGATCCAGGAGCTGGGTGGGATAAAACATCTTCAACTAGTTATTATCCTGTAGAAGATGATGATGGCTTTGAAGGCGCGGCTACACCTAATAATGCTAGGTGGGTTAGGTTTGGGGTTTTGGAAACTACACCTGTTAAATCTGATTTAGATATTTTTTGGGAAACCACTACCACAGGTGTTATTAGCGATTTAAATAACGACTTAGAAACCAGTTTAGAAATATACAATGGTCAAACACCGTATGTGGAGCTAGAGTTAAAGTACTTTAATTCTTTTACTGTTAGAAACATAATAAAACATAGTTTAACGTGGAAACAATACGAACCATTTCCTGGTTATATACAGAGAGATAGGGTTGACGATGAAGGAGTACTTAGTGAAACTACAACGTTTAAATACCCTAATAGATTTACATTTCCAATGGTCGTTACTAGCAACTTAAGTAGAGAGTATAGAAGCTATAGTGGTGGTCCTAACCTATGGTCTGATAGATTGCCAGCTTTTTGGAGCATGTTTTATTACAACTGGAATAACTATGATTCAAATGGTAAAATAAAAGCTGACCTATGGCATGATTTTCCAATATATGACTCGTTATTTATGTTTCCAGATTATAACCCTGGGTATATTAAACCTGGTGGAGAAGCTGCTCAATACTGGACACAATGTTTACCTTATGATTCTTGGTATATAGAGGAAGCTAGAATTAGGGGTGGTTATAATAACACACCTACCGATTATGGTGTTAGAGCTTATTTACAAAATGATGATCAAAACAAGTCAACACATCGTTTTAGCTCTTTAATATATTCCGGTGTGTACAATTCTAGAACAGGTATAAACGAAACTAACGTTTTTTCAATAGGTGAAGACATAACTAAAACAGCGGAACCAGCTTATGGCTCAATACAGAAACTACATGCCGAAGATACTAATCTGACTATATTTCAAGAAAACAAAATAAGTAGAGCTTTAATAGACAAAGATGCTATTTACGCGGCAGAAGGTGGTGGCACTGTCACTTCCTCAAATCTAGTAATAGGTCAAATACAACCTTACGTAGGGCAATATGGTATTAGTACAAATCCAGAAAGCTTCGCGTTTTTTGGTAGAAGAAGATATTGTTCTGATAAAAACAGAAACGCTGTACTTAGAATATCAAACGATGGTATAACTGAAATATCACAGTACGGAATGTCTGATTTCTTTAGAGATGAATTAAGAAATATAGAAACAGAAGGTTACAACATAAAACTTAGAGCGCTTGCTCAAGGATATTCTCAAACAAACACTTTAATAATAAGTAATAATGCTAACGCTACTCAAGACGTTAGGGACTTAATAAAAGCTGGTATGAAAGTTACAAACATAAGTAATCCAGATCCTTTAGGTAATTTCTTTTATGGTTTTATAGAAAATATAGATACAAACAACCCTTACTCAACCGCTGTACAGGTTAGCACTAATAACTCTAATTTTTATCAAGGTGGTACTTTTGAGTTTGAAGGATGGGCTAAAGACAGTGTTAGAGGAGCTTGGGACGAGAATAATGATATGTATACAATATCTCTAATTAAAGACGTTAGAGTTAAAGAATATGAGTTTACTTATTTTACAACATCTAGTGATATTACTCCAAAATCATCTAAAACGTTGACCTTTGATGAAACAATACTAGGTTGGACAACTTTCTTAAGTTTCATACCTGACGAAATGTTTAGTTTTAAAGGTAATTTCTTTACAACTAAGAGTGATACTATATACAAGCATTACTCAGATGTTAGTAATAGAGGTGAGTTTTATGGAGAGCAAGGAGATATGAACATAACTTTTATATTTAATTCACAACCAAGTATTACTAAAAACTTTAAAACAATTAGTTACGAGGGTAGTAATGGTTGGGAAGCTGTAGAAATGTTTTCAGATGCTGAAGGCGTTGACTCGGGTGTTGAATACTTAGACACTATAAAACCTATAAAAAGCTACGACGAAGGAGTATACGTTGAAGATGGTGTTAAAAAGAGAGTTGGTTTTAACAGAAAAGAAAATAGATATGTAGCGAATATAAGAAGTAATAATACTACTAGACCTGGTCAAGTTATTATAGATAATAATGGTGAGAATGTATCAGGTGTAAAAGGTTATTTTACAACAATCAAAATACAAGTTGATAATACTACAGATGTTGGTAACTTTAAAGAGTTATTTTCTGTAGCAACTGACTTTGTTGTTTCATCATATTAAAATAAAAGAAATGAGTTCAGAATTAGAAATGGGTCTTAAAATAGCGGGTTTAGCAGCTGCGGTTATACCTGGTATAATGGGTGCTAGTAAAAGCAGCAAGGCTAAAAAAAGAGAAAAAATGTACATGGATAAGGTTAGTGAGCTTGAGAAAAATAGGCAAGCAATAACTAACCCATATGCTAATATTAGAAATCCATATGCAAACTTATCTGTTGCTACTCAAGCAGCTGAAATTAAAGCTGAAGAAACTGACAAAGCGTTAGCTAATACTTTAGATACACTAAGAGCTACAGGTGCTTCTGCAGGTGGTGCTACAGCTTTAGCTCAAGCAGCTTCTGACTCAAAAAGAGAAGTATCAGCTGGCATTGAAAAACAAGAGCAAGCAAATGAAACTTTAAAAGCAAAAGGAGACGCTGCTGTACAAGAGGCTAAAGCAGAAGGTCAAAAAGCAATGTTTGATGCACAAGAAGAAAGAGATCAAGCACAACTAGATAGATATAGTAATCTAGCAACTTTAGAAGGAAATCAAAAAAGAGCAGATAGCACTGCAGCTATAGGTTCTTTAGTAGGTATTGCTGGTGCAGCTTCAAAATTTATAAAACCGTAATAAATGTCATATAGAGATCCATCAAGTGGTAGAACAGTAGACACGTCAAGTGCAACGTTGTTAGCGGCTGTAACTGGAGCTACCGAAGTTATTTCAAATAGAATAAAACTAGTTAAAGACTTTGAAAACGCAGCAGCACAAAGAGAAGAAGATAATAGAGCTGCTTTAGAAAAAACTAAAGGTGTAGATGATAAAACCCCTCTTGAAGGTTTACAAGCCGAGATAGAGAGAGAAGTTGACGAATTATACAAGCTAGATATAGCTTCTTTTGAAGGTGATAGGTCTGAGTTCATTAAAAAACAAAGACAAATGCAGAGCTATTTAGAATCTTTACCAAAAATAGTTGGTTCACTAAACGAAGAAGCAAAAACATACAATGATAAAAGTATGCAAGGTGATGCTGGTACAAACTTCTTAAGATCTAACGATCCTAAATTTGTCAACATTGTAAAAGACATAGACTCAACTGGTGGTAAAAACCTAAATTTTATATTAAGAGATGGTAATATTATAATAGCAGATAATCAAGGCAACGACTTAATAAATGGATCTGCTTATGTTAGAAGTAAAGAGCAAGGTTTTGACTTAGTTAACTACACTGACGATTACAGCAAAGAATTAAACGCTGCTGATGTAAATGCAGCTAAGGGATTAGACAACTTAAAGTTAGTAGAAACCATAACCAAAGACGTCGCTGATGGCAAAAAGATTAGTAAAGAAAAATATACAGACTATACTAATGCCAAAGCTGAGTATAGAAGAAGGCTAGAGGAAGGTATATTAATAGACCCAATAATAAATGAATCTACTTTTCAAACTTTTGTAAAAGATAGTCAAGATGCTTATGATGGTAGTGATGCTCAAAAAGATGCTACTAGACAAAACATGATAGATCATTTAGTAAAACAAAGGTTTCCTGGTGAAGATAGAATATTACAAGCAGTTGCAACGGCTGATAAAGAAAAAGGAAAAGCAACTAAAACTCCAGGTGAAAAAATTGATTTTACTTTAATAGAACAAATACAAGAAGATAGTAAAGATGCTGCTTTAAATAACGTTAAGCCTGAAAACATAGACACTAAAGCTAGAGCAGCGCTTGTTAAAGATTTTAAAAATAAGGAAATTAAAATTGGAGAGACTAGGTATCAAATATATGATTTCCAAGTAGAAAGAAAAGATGATGGTAAATTAAGTTTTCAACCTATTATAATAGACATGAGGACAAAGAAACCAACAGGTGCTCCTGTAACCTACGATGTGGATAAGATGGATGATTTTGAAAGAGACTTAATACAGGGTGACAAAGAAACTTCAAACGTTATAGAAGTGGAGTCAAAGAATGATATAGCCTCCTTAGACAATGGTACTACATTTATATTTAATAATAAAAAGTACAATAAAGTTTCTGGTAATACAGCGGCTAACACAAAGATAAAAGAAGTAAACTAATATTATATGCCTGATACTTTAAATTTAACAGATTTAGAATTACCGCAAGAAAACAATGACAGTGTAGAAGGTTTATTAAACTTAACAGATGTTTTTGAGTTTTCTGAAGACGAGTTAAAAGAGGATGAACCTTTTAAGTTAACAGAGGAAGAACTAGCTAGTTTAAATAAAGAAGAAGAGGAAGAAGAAGTTACTTTAAGCGATGATGAGAGGTTAGATAAACTTAACAAGGAGTTAGAGGAAATAGACAATAAAAAAACAATTGTTTTAAGAAAAGATAAGCTAGAGGAAGAAAGGGCTAATGATTTTGAAAAAAGAATATCAAGAGTAAGAGAGATACAGGAAATAACAAATAAACCCAAGTTGGAAGAACTTGACTCTATAATAAGAAACGAAGAAGAGGAGTCAGCTGTTCCTAAGCTAAGAAGACTTTACTCTGGTTTTGGTATAAGGTTTGAAGAAACTGGATTAGGTGACGCTGTTAAAGTTTACACAGATGAAGATAAGGATGGTATAGTGGTAGATTTAGATACATTTACTTATTCTGGGTCAAAAAAAGAAACTAGTAAGATAAAAAAATATATCTTTGAAAATAAAAAAGATTATAAAAATGTAGAGGTAAGCGATATGGTTAACGCTGTTGGAAAACCAAATACATTTGTAAATTTATACGATGAAAAGTTAATTAAAGAAGCTAACGAGAAGGTTAACTATAATCTAAACAATATAAATACAGAGATAAACGATTTAGAAACTAAAGAATCTGAATTTAAAAAAGAGGTTGACGAATATTCTAAGAATATTAATGAAGGTTTAATAACTGAAGATCAAGCCGCTGAGCGTAAAAAAGAATTACTTGACAAGCAAAGATCATTGAGAGTTGAAAGAGAAGGTTTAAAAATTAGATACGATAGAGATGTATCTAAAGCTTCTGATCAGATCAAGTTAATACAAGCAGAGCAAACGTCAATACTAGCCGATAGAGGTACTTGGGTTGAGTCTTGGTATAACACAGCATTAAGTGTTCCTGACAAGATAAATAGATTTTTAACTGACGGTACAAACGTTTTACAAGATGCTGTAGTTGACGCTAAAAAATACACTGGTTTAATTAATGAAGACGAAGCTAAAGCAGCTAGGTTAAAAAATGAAATTGAAAAAAATATTAGAAATAGTATTTCACTAGAGGATGAAATAGGTTCTGATATATCTAATGAGTATCAACAAGAGTTTCAGGCAACAACGTTTGGTGCTGTTACAACTTCTATAGTTCAAATGGTTACATCGTCTTTGTTGATACCTGGCGGTGGAGCTAAAGCCTTTGGTGCTATAATGGGTTTACAAGAAGCTGGAAGCATTTTAGAGGAGATGGATGATCCAGTTTTTGAAGATGTTCCCGATTGGCAAAAAGTTGCATTTGGTAGCGCTGTAGGTTGGACTGTAGCTAAACTAGAGAAACTTGGCGCTAGTTCTATAGTTGGTAAAAATCCACTAGCTAAAAAACTAGTATTAAATGTATTAAAAAGAAATGCTACTAAAAAACTTACACAAAAGACTGTTCAAGAGCTTTTAGAGAAAGAAATAAAAAGCAAATTAGCTAGAGGAGTGTTTAGTGTTGGTGTTGGTGGTCTTATGGAGGGTGGAACTGAAGTTACTCAAGAAATAGCTACAGTAGCTTTGAAAAGAGGTTTTAATACGGCTAAAAAAGCTTTTGGCGACGAGGAGAAAACTTATTTCAATGCTGAACAAACTGCTTTTGACCCAGATGCTATGTTCCAAGCTTTTAAAGTAGGAGCTATAGCTGGTGGTACTTTTGGTACAATGAATGCTTTTATGCAGGCAAAAAGACAAGGTGTAGTTAATCAACTTAACGAAGAACAATATAAAAATGCTAGGGCTTTTTTCTCAGATGAAAATACTATTGAAAATAAAATTACACAATTAAGAACTGAGCTAGAGTCTGGTGGTAAAAGCCAAAAAGAAGTTGATGATCAAATAAGGCAAGTTAGGGAAATAGGTTCTACGTTTAGAGAGTTAAGAAAATCGACTAGATTAACAGCTGATGGTGAAAAGCAAGTGTTTTCATTATTGCAGCAAAAGAAAAGACTTCAAAAACAAGTCGATGCATCTGACGATAAGTCTTTAGTTTCTAAGCAAAAAGAAGAAATATTAGATATAAATTCACAAATAAGCGAAATAACTACTAATGAGGTTTATGATTTTGATAAAAACTTTTCTAGACTAGAAGAAGAAGCTAGGTCTGAAGCTGAAAAGTCTGGTAAAGAATTTAATGTTTTAGATAGTGACACTTATAAAAAAACTTTATCTAAATTAGGTGTAACTAACACTGAAGATTTAAACAGTACTGGTTATATAAACGAAGACGGCAACATATATATAAATAAGTCCGCCGCGGAGCAATTAAGAGAGATACCTGTTACATCTCACGAGTTACTACACGGTATACTAAATAAACAATTAAAAGGAAAGACTTTAGAAGAAAGCGAAAGCTTAATAAAAGATTTTAAAAGTAGATTAAATAAAAAGCAAATAAAAGCCGTTAACGATAGGTTATTAAACAATTATAACATTAACTCCGAAGATGCTACTAGTCAAGAGTGGTTTACAGCACTTTCAGATGGTGTAATAAATAATGAAGTAGCTTTTGAAGAAACTGGTTTTCAAGAGTTAGGTAGGATGATAACAAATACTTTCTTGAAGCCTTTCGGTTATAAAAACGCTAGCTTCGTTAGTGGTAAACAAGCTTTTAACTTCGTTAAAGAATACGCTAGACAGTCTAAAGCTATATCAGAAGGTAAACAGCAAACTTTTGAAGGTCAAGTTGGGTCTATAGTTTCAGAAGGTATTGATGCAGGAGCTCAAGGTGCTATGAGTAAAAGTGAAGCAACTAGTTTAGCTAAGCAGTATAAAGAAGGTAGCATAAATCCTGATAAAATAACAGATTTTATAGAGCAATACCATAGTTTAGGTTTAAGAGCTATGAAGTTTGATAAATCAAAAGGCACTATAGAATCTGAAGAAGCTATAAGTTTTTTAAATAAAGAGTTTCAAAGCGTGATGAGAAATTACGACCCTAGTAAGGGTTTAGAGTTCTCAACATATGTTAATAGCGTCATACCTAAAAGAGCTGTTGCTTTCTATGAAGAACAAATAGGTGATAAATCTATTACAACTAGCACAGACTCTGAACAAGCTAGACAATTAGAAGCAGATGATACACCAGCTGAAGATACTAGAACCGACAAAGAAATAAGACAGGCTGAAAGAAAAGGTGTTAAGGTTAGAGAGAAAATACCTAAGGTGTATAGCATAGATAATGTTGTAGAATCAGTTAGAGCAAAAGCTAAAAATATTAAAGCTAAAAATATTAAACAATTAAAAGGTTTTGCTTTACGTGAAGTAGTAGACATGGTAGCTAGAAACGATAAAGCTTTAGCAGACTCTTTATTTAAAAAAATAACTAAAAATACAGATTTAAAGTCTGATGAAATGTTAGCTATACAAAAGTTTATTAACTCAAATATCGACTTAGCTAAAGGATCATTATTAGAAGGTTACACTTCTGAATTTAAATCAACAGGTGTAAATAAAAAATTATTAGAAAAATTTTATAATAAACGTAGCGCAAGAGCTAAAACTAAACCTGGTTTACAAGTTCAAATAAAAAAACCTAATATAAAAGATTCAGAAATAAAAGAAGCTTTTGGTATAACTAATTCTAATCCAGATAATTGGGTTAATAAAGTAGTAGCTAGCGAGGGTGGAGTTAGTGATATATTAAAAGGTTTTGTAAGAAACTTAGATCAAGTTATATCTAGTCAAGAAGTTAGAGAACAATTAATTTTAGATGGTAAGTCTGAAGAAGCTTTATCAACACTTAAAGATGGTATGCCAACAGGTTATTTTTCTAAAACTGCTAAATCAGAGAACCTAGGTAAAGCTTTTAGGGATATTAAAAACGAAGATAATAAAGCTATCTTTTTAGGCGGACTTTCTGAGTTTATAGAAAGAATAAACATTGGTCAAGACATTGAAGTTTCTTTTATAGAAACGTATGGTGATAAGTTTTTAACTACTGGTAAAAATAACGAAAACACAAAAGTTAAAGAAAACTTAATTAAAGAATTTGAAAAAGTTGTTGATAATTCACCACAAAAACAATTTGATAAAAAAAGCGTAAATAAAGAAAAATTAAACGAGTATTTATACAAAACTTTTGAAGAACAAACTGATCCTAGAGTAGACGTTCAAGAAAGTTTAGGAATAGATAAAGATGGTGTAAATTTTGGAGATGTTAAGCAAATAGAAAGTTTTAAAAACGCTTTGATAAAAATATTTAAATTTAATAGAAGTAGGTTTGATAATGATTTAGACTTTTTTAAATGGGCTTTACAACATTACGAAACATTAGCAGCGTCAGCTAAAATAGGTTCTTTACCAAACCATAAGTGGGTTAAAAACTTAAAAGGTATTTGGAAATTAATAGAAGGAAAAGCAAGTGGTAGAAGTAGTAGTGTTAGGTATGGTATTTTAAACAACAAGGTTGAGTTACTAAACGTTTTACTAAAACCATTTGACAATTCTAATGCTTTAACTTATGAAAAAGGTAAAGGTTTTTTCTACGATGGGGTTAAAATAGAAACTGATAGAGCTAAACAGTCAAAAGCTGCTACAAAGTTTTATTTAGAAGAATTTTTAAAAACAGGTAAGCTAAGTGATAAAACCTTAACAGATAGTTATAATGATGCTATAGGTAACCAAGAAGAAATAATAAGAGTATTAAACTTTTATAAAAATAATAAAGGTAAAAAAGAAGGTATAAGCAAAAATGACTTAGGTATGTATTTCATGTCTTCTACTGGTGATATGACTTCTATATTAAGATCTGCTTACCCTATTGATAGTATATCACTTAGCGATAGCACAAACCCTAGCGACTATAGGTTTGAGCACAATCCACCTGTTAGAGTTATGAAGATTTACATGGCTCAATATATTAATGGTCAAATAAATGAAAGCCAATTAAGAGAGAAGTTTGCAGATGCATCTGTTAGTGTTATTCCAGAGCAAATGGATGACGTTATAAACATAAGATACAAAGACACAATACCTTTAGCATATATTAATAGGTTTAGCAGGTATTTTAACAACTTTTCAATTGGTAAGTTTCCATTTGAAATGACTGTTTATACACCCACCATTAAAAATGGCAAACCAATTAGCTGGAAAAAATCTATAAAAGGTAAAAACTTAAAAAACTTATATGAAAACGTACAAAAAGCTAAGGAAGTAAACAAAACTCAAATTAAACCTGCTTATGGTAATTTTAGTAAGTCAAGTACTAACGAAGATATTATAGGCTACGCTAAAACAGTTGATGAAGCTTTAGCAATTGCTCGTGATCCTAGCGCTCCAGTTAAAAAGATTAGAGTGTTTGACTTTGACGACACGTTAGCGACTACTAAATCTGACGTTTTATTTACAACACCTGACGGAATTAAAGGTAAATTAAATGCTGAAGAATTTGCTAAAGATGGAGCTAGATTATTAGAAGAAGGTTATGTGTTTGACTTTTCAGAGTTTAACAAAGTAACTGGTGGTAAGCCAGGTCCATTATTAGATATAGCTAAAAAAATACAAGAAGCTAGAGGAACTGAAGATGTTTTTGTACTAACAGCTAGAGCACCTGAAGCTCAAGTAGCTATTAAAGAATTTTTAGATAGTGTAGGTTTAAATATACCATTAGAAAATATAACTGGGTTAGGTAATTCTACAGGCGCTGCTAAAGCTAAATGGATCATAGATAAAGCAGCTAAAGGTTATAATGATTTTTACTTTGCAGATGATGCTTATCAAAATGTTGAAGCCGTTCAAGATGCTTTAAGTCAATTAGATGTTAAATCAAAAGTGCAGCAAGCTAAAGTTAAGTTTAGTAAAACTGTTAATGAAGATTTCAACAAGATAATAGAGCAAACAACGGGTATAGCAAGTGAAAAAACTTACTCAAAAGCTAAAGCTAAAGTCAGAGGCGCTGGTAAAGGTAATAAAAAATTCTTTATACCTTATTCAGCTGAAGATTTCATGGGATTAATATATCCATTATTAAGTAAAGGTAAGTTAGGTGATAGTCAAATGGCTTGGTTTAAGCAAAACTTACTTGATCCGTACGCCAGAGCTGTAGAAAACTTATCAACTGATAGACTACAACTTATGGAGGACTTTAAAGCACTTAAAAAAGCTTTAGAAGTGCCTAAAAATCTTAGAAAACAAAATGATACAGGTTTTACTAATGAACAAGCTGTAAGAGTTTACTTGTTTAATAAGATGGGTTATGATACACCTGGACTTTCTAAAACTGATTTACAAGATCTTATTGATGTAGTTAATTCAGATGGATTGTTAAAAGCTTTTGCAGATCAATTAATGAACTTAACTAAAGGCGATGGCTACGCTAAGCCTGGACAAAGTTGGTTAGCAGGTACAATAACAACTGACTTAATAGATGTATTAAATACTGTTAAACGTAAAAAATATTTAGAACAATCTGGATTTTTAGAAAATGCTGATCTTATATTTAGCGAAGAAAACTTAAATAAGTTAGAAGCTGCTTATGGTGAGAAGTATAGAGAGTCTATGGAAAACATACTTAAGCGTATGAAGTCTGGTAAGAATAGATTGTTTAGCGGCAATAGACTAAGTAACAGAGTGTTAGATTATGTAAATGGTTCTATTGGTACTATAATGTTCTTAAACGCAAGATCTGCTGTGCTACAGACTATATCTTCTATAAACTTTATTAACTGGAGTTTTAATAACCCTATAAAAGCTGGTAAAGCATTTGCTAATCAAAAGCAATACTGGAAAGATTTTATGGATCTTATGAACTCTGATTATTTAATGGATAGACGTAATGGTTTAAAATTAAATATATCTGAAAGTGAAATAGCAGATGCAGCATCGACAAGTAAGAATAAAGCTAAAGCAGCTATAAATTATATATTACAAAAAGGTTTTGCACCTACTCAAATAGCTGATAGTTTTGCTATAGCTTCAGGTGGTGCTACATTTTATCGTAATAGAATAAATGATCTTATAAAAAACGAGGGTTTAACAGAAGCAGAGGCTAAAGAAAAAGCAATGCTTGAATTTAGACAAATAGCTGAAACTTCTCAACAGTCTTCAGATCCTAGTAAAATATCTGCTCAACAGTCGAGTGATCTAGGTAGAGTTGTATTAGCTTTTGCCAACACTCCTATGCAATATGCTAGGTTACAAAAAAGAGCTGCTCAAGATTTAATAAATGGTAGAGGTGATGCTAAATCTCATGTAAGTAAGATAATATACTATGGCGTTGTGCAAAACATAATATTCAATGCTTTACAACAATCACTATTTGCTTTAGGTTTTGGAGATGATGAAGACGAAATGACAGCTAAAGAGTTAGAGGCACACGAGAAGGATAAAAACAAAAGATACTATAAAATAGCTAATGGTATGCTAGACTCTCAACTTAGAGGCTTAGGTGTTGCTGGAGCTACAGCTGGTGTAATTAAAAACTTCTTGTTAGATATATATGAGAGAGCGGATAGAAAGCGTCCTGAATATGTAGATGCTGTTTATAAGTTATTACAAATATCTCCACCTATTAGTTCTAAAATATCTAAAGTTAGGCAAGCGGCTTATCAATTTGATAGTAAGAAACGTAGAGAAGAAATATTTGAAAAAGGTTTTAGCTTAGATAATCCAGCGTATGAAGCTGGTGCTAAGGTGCTTTCAGCTACTACTAACATACCTCTTGATAGAGTTTATAACAAAGTAAATAATATTGAAGCAGCATTAGCCGAAGATACAGAAACTTGGCAAACGGTAGCTATGTTAGCTGGTTGGCCAGAGTGGCAGATAAAGCCTGATAAAGACAAAAAGCAAAACAAAACTAATAATAAGAGTGATTTTGGTTTTGGTAAAGTAAATAAAACGAAAAGCGGTAAAGATAAAATAAAATTTGGATTTTAAAATAGTAAATAATAAAAAATGGAAAGAAAAGATTTACAAAGAATGTCAGCTATAATGAATAAAGTTGGTGGTGAAAAAGAAAAAGAATATATTGAAGGCTATGATTTATTTGGAGGAGGAGGAGCGTGGACTGGCGTCAGAAAGACAAAAACTAGAGGTGACAAAACCATTGTTAAAGTGAAAAAGAAAGGCAAAGATTGGAAGTCAACATCAAAAGTTAAATCTTCTGGTGCTATCGAAGGTGATAAAAACCCTAGTGGAAAAGGAAAGTATATCAGTAAATATAAAAAAGTAGGTAAAGGTGATAGCGGTAAAAAAATTAAACAAAAGAAAATATTTAAAAGCAAATTTATAGACGGTGAAGAGGTCTCTACAAAAACAAAATGATTAATAAGGAACAAAAAAACTGGGCACCATACCCAAAGTTCCTGTAACCAAAAAGGGGAAGTCGTAATGACCTCCCCTTTTATTATTTAGCAGCCTTGACAAAGACCTTCGCATAATTCACACATAGTTTAATTTTTAAGTGTTAAGTAATTTCACAAGCACCGCCAGCGCAAGCGAGCTCGCCACTAAGATCAGTGTTATCTTCGGATTCGAGTACATTTTCTAAGTTTATATCTTTTAAGTGTTGTAACTTATTTATATAAGTTCCTTCGTCAATATCCTCGAAAGGAGCTTGAGTATATGTTCCACCATCAAATGGTAATACAGATAAACCATTATAGTATTTTCTGTTATTCCACATCCACTCTCCTGCATCTTCCCACTCTTCAGCTTTTAAACTAACAGTAGCAGATACGTTATGAGTGTTGCTACCTTTTCTATGACCAGGCACAACCCATTCTGTAGCAACCTTCTTTATACGTTCAAGTAATTGAAAAGGTGATTCAGTTCTAAGTATAGAACCTTCAGGTGCTTTTTGAGGTATACTAATTACAGCAGTGTCGTGAGGTCTAAAAAACTCATCTTCAACTAACATAGGATGGTTTTCAACTAAATATTTATATATACTTTCGTTTTTACCAACCCTGATTCTACGGACATAGTGGTCATTGTGCCACGCGTGAATACCAGATGATGTTCCTAATGCCAGAGATGTCGTCCCTGCAGGCTTTACGGTTGTACATCGTGCAGCTGGATTAATTCCAATTACCTTTGCTACTCTTGTGTTTTCTCTTTTTACTAATTGAGCGGCTTTCTGCATGTCGTATCCTAGGACTGTTCCACTCCCGATTCCAGTCATTGAAACCCCTATCAGAGCATCCTTTTCCGTTGTCTCTCGCCATATGTCTCTTAAATAATGAAAGTCAGTGTAACCTGCTTGTAACGTTCCTATGAACGCAGCTGCTTTCACTCTATTGTTTAAATCTTCTTGTGATTCAATATCACTAGCATTTACTTCACATAAGTTACAAAACTGAAAAGGTCTTAATGCTATTTCACAACAAGGGTTTGTACCCCAGTCTTTATCATTATTAAGGTATATACCAGGTTCACCTGATCCTGATAGCTCTACACGTTTCCATAAATCCATAAAGAACTCTTTAGTTACGTTATGTCTCATTAGAACAGCAGAATTATTTGATCTACCTCTTTGTGGATCTGTCTCCCACCAATTACCAGACTTAGCCGAGATCATCTCATCGTCACCTGCAGAAAACAAACTAATTAAAGCTGCTCTACGTA
>Ga0181379_1000065_pt1 | contig 49095 bp, 32 predicted proteins | sample 2SPOviralmetaG_FD_130115 | JGI IMG/M metagenome (GOLD analysis project Ga0181379, IMG submission 130115) | Marine viral communities from the oligotrophic San Pedro Time Series (SPOT) site, San Pedro Channel, CA, USA - 2 SPOT_SRF_2009-07-10 | ecosystem: Environmental > Aquatic > Marine > Strait... | reverse complement strand
TAGTTCAATGGGCTCTGACCTTTCCCAACCTACGTCGACATCGCTTACGCTACCTCTCGCTTCGTTCCTATTGCTAAAGAGTTTTTATGAACTGTGTTGTGTTTTTCGATTGCTAACAGTCAACCTACATCAATCCTGCCGCCCTACTACCGGACGCGGCTCAACGTGTACGAGTGTCCTTATCACAGGACCTTTTCCTCAGCGGTATTTGTAAACTGGCCCGCTAACCTTATGTGTTAGATTGTTTTGCCTTGATGTTTTGTTCTAGCAATGCCTGTTTGAGTTTGTCTGATCCGCCTACTCTAACATTAATGATACCATTATAGTAATCATCAGTTTCAAGTACTCGCCTGTCAAACTGTTCTCGTGCCTCTATGTAGGACATTTCGCCCCTACCTTTACATAGGTATAGTATTTCTCTTGTAAACTTGTCTTCGCCTAGTTTGGCAACATCTGCGTTTAGTCTATCACTAGATCCCCAGTAATCTTTCCAATCGCTTTCTTTAGTGCCTCGTCTTTTATTCTTTTTGCCTTTAAGTGGTGGCTTAGTAGTCTTAAATTTTGCTAGTTTTTTACCTATATATTTTTGGCCTGTAGTGGTATTAGTAATAAGATAAACAAAGCCTTCATACTCATCTGGTATTTCGTCTATTATTTTGTCTTGATAAGTCCACTGCATGAACTTATATATGTGTGCCTGTTATTTTGGACCACCGGTCCTGGTTGTTCTTGTTGTATTGTGTATTGTGTGTATTTCTTCTGCCCGATCTTTTGCTAATCTACGTATTTCACGTAACCATTTTCTGCTTTCACGGTGCGTTCTTACAGAATTACGAGCTTCAAACTTTTCATTTGCTTTAAAGTAAGCCATATATGCTTTAGTTAAAAGATCGTGCGTATCATCACTCATTGTGTATCTCTACATCGTTTTCGTATGAAGTAAACCCGTTTTCTTTTATTACTTTAAGAACATGTGTTACTCTTCCTACCAGTTCGTCTTTGTGCGATATTAAGTATACGTTTTTTTGACGTTCTCGACCCATTTTCTTAAGAACTGTTAGTGCGTTTTCAACGCCAGCAGTATCTAATCCATTATCAATAAGTTCGTCAATAAACAACAAGTTAATATTTTGATATAAACTTTCCCAAACATCTCTAAACGCAAAGCTCATACCAAGTATAAGTCTATTACGCTCGCCTCTACTTAAATTATCAAAGTCTAAATCTTGTCCTAATTGTGTAATTTCAACTGCTAGATCATTCTTAAATACAACCTGATGCGGTAGTCCTAGTTTATCAAGGTACGTTGTAAGTCTGTTATTAAGATATGCTAAGTTTTGATCAATAATTTTTTTACGTATAAAACTATCTTTGTTTGTTAACAGTTTTAATAAAAACTCCTGATGGTCTTTTAAGTCAGTATATGTATTAATTGTAGCCCAGTCAATTTCTTGTATAGCGGTTTCTTTTAAATCTTTTATTTGTTCAGCATAAGGATCGTTTTCTTCTTGTTTACTAATTAATGCTTTTTGTAAATTCTCAACATTGCTTCTATGGTCATATGCTTCTTTAGCAGTTTCATAAAATGTAGTAGGCTTTCCATTTATATCACCAATAGAATCTAAAGAAGCCATAACGTCTTTTACTTTACCGTTAATTTCTTCTTGATATGATTTAGCATCAGTAAGCTCTTTAGATTTACGTTCGGCAATTTCTGCTTTTTTGTCTGCGTGAAGTTCTTGTCCACATGTATAACACACAGCATCTTCTAATTCTGCGATGTCTTTATTAACTTTATTAACACTCTTATCAGCACGTACTAGTGCTGGTTCTAATGTACTAAGTTCTTTCTTAAGAGCCATAATAGCATTATTATGTTCAGTCCAGTTAGATAGTTTTTCATGCGAATCTAACTCAGAATCAATATCTAAATGCTCTAATTCGTCTATTCCTTTGCGTAGTTTTTCTATGTCTTGTGATTGTTTTTCTTTCCAAGCACTTTCTTTTAATTCTAAACTGCGGATAGTACTGCCAATATGTTCGTTACTAGATTGTTGTGCTGTAAGTTTAGCATTTTCTTCAGTAATATTTTCTTTAGTTTTTCTAATTTGTTCTTTAAGTGTTTCTGCTTTTTCACTTAGTATTGTAATGCCGAGCAACTGTTCAATAATATCTTTTTGATCGTTAACACGCATACTTAAAAACGGTTCAGTGTATGTATTGAGTGCTAAGATATGCTTAAACATATTATGACTCATACCAAGTAAGTCTTGAATATCTTCTTGTGTTTTGCGTGAATCGCCTTGCGACTCGTCTAACATTTCTTGTTCTTGCCCGTCTACATAAAACTTTAAAATATTAGGTGAACGACCTCTTTCAATTTTATATTCTCTGCCGTCTTTCTCAAAAGACAGTGTAACTAACATACCTTTGCTATTAGTTTTATTAATTAGATTATTACGTTTGATATTTGTTAACGCAAGTCCGTACAATGCGTAAGACAACGCATTAATAATTGTAGTTTTACCTGTACCGTTACGTGAACCGCTATCGTCACCACCTTGGTCAAGATTTTCTCCTAGCACAAGCGTAATCTGTTGTGTATCAAAGTCAACTGCTTGAGTCTGATTGCCCACACTCATAAAGTTCTTAACCGTTAAGTTTTTAATTTTTATCATAGTTCGTCATATATCCCTAATAGAACACTTTTATTATAATTTTCAGTATCAATTGCTGAAATTTCTTTAGTAACAATTTGATCAACACTTTCAAAAGTACTAATATCAATATCAGTGTGTATCTCTTCGTCTTGTTGACTAGGAATTAGTGTAATCTCTCTACAACCGTGTTGAGTAATATATGTTTCTTTAATAAATTGTGCTTCTTCGTAACTAATTGGCAAGTCTAGTGTAACACGCAAATACATATTAGGTTTAATAATATCTGAGTCCGGATCAAGAAGTTTACTAAGAGTAGTTGTTCGATACTTAGGACAGTCAGGCCAATTTAAATATTTAGGTTCTTCATTATTTTCTTTATCAAGAATCATCATTCCGCGATCATCATCCCACGCATCAGCATAGTTGTGAGGAAAAGCATTACCTAGATATTGTATTTTTCCTTGTACTTGCCGTTTGTGGAAGTGTCCGCTAAACACATACTCTTGATGTTCAAAATGTTCTGGTTTTAAATCACCGTGGTCAGGCATCTTTACAAGTGCGTTCATATAAAAATTAGGAAGTTCAAAATGTCCAAACATATATTTTGCTTTAATCTTTTGAATGTTTTTCCATTCGTCGCCTACTAACCAAGGCACCAATGCTACATCGTCTTTTACAGTAGTTTCTTCAATATAAGTAATACCGGGAATATGTTTGGCAAACTCTACTGAAAAAACATCACGTTTATCTTTATAGTATAAATCGTGATTGCCAGCAAAGAAATAAAAATTTTCAAATGCCGCACCTAACTTTTCAAGGCACCTAGTAGTGCTATCAAGTGTTTGTACGTTAATTGTATTTCTATTATGATGCCAGTCTCCACAAAAAATGCCAGTTTCACAACCGTTAGCTTTTGCTTGTTCAATGTACCAATCAACAAAGTCTTCACAGTCTTGAAGATGTTGTCGACTATTTGATTTTAATCCTAAATGTATGTCCGTAAACACAGCCGCTTTTTTAAACAAAATATATCCTTTATAGTCTTAACCTTTATATTATAACTTATTTTAAGACTAAAGTCAAGTCTTTTTCTCGTTTGCCAGCTTTTTTTGGTGTTCTTCCATTTGACGCTCCCACTGACCTTGATTTTGTCTAGTAAAACTAGGATTCATATCGTTCATTTCAAGAATATCGTCTCTAATGTTTTGATTGCGTTTTTCGATGTTAATAACACGTACAAATGAATTTGTAACCGCCGCAGTATAATAAGCAAACGGATTGTTTGATTTTGATTCATCAAACTGTAAGCCAATTTGTGCTAATTGTAGAATTGCTTGTCCACGCATTTCGTCATTGTAAGTGTATCCACGTACATTGCCTCTTGTTGCGTATCTATCACATAACTTCATCCACATCATAGCAAGTTTGTTAGTTGCTTTACCACCTGTTTTATTAAAGTATCCGTTCTCCATGCCACCTTCCCAATGACTTTTACCTACACAATCTAGTTCTTTTCCATCGTCATCAAATTTAAAATGTTGAAAAGGTGGAAAATTTAACTTTACTCTTGTATCTGCTACAGTCTTAGGGTTCTTTTTACGCCCAGGTTCTTCAGGAATATGATCAAATGACATAATTCTAAATATTAGTTCTTCTTTTGTAATTTTTCTATAATCAATTTCAAATTCGGCTAATTTTACTTTTTTACCAGCTAATTTAGCGGCTTCAAAATTTTGTTGTTGTAATCGTTTAGCCTTGTTACGCTTTGCTTCAGCAACAGTTCTAACGTTGATTTTATCTATAGAAGGTAAAATTATGTCGTATTGGCTATAGCTATCGTCGGTATAACTACAAAAAGTGCTTTTTGACTTGTGTATCTCTTTTAAGATATCTTTGTTGTTTAAATAATTTACTTTTTTCATTTTTTCTCCAGGTTATACTCATATTATAAACTCAGTAGTTAATAAAGTCAACTAAATAATGCATAATATAAGGAAATTAAAATTATGGACTTTAAAGACAGAGACCCAGGCGTACCAGGCATACAGTTATCAGGAAACCCTGGATTTAACGTACCAAAGAAAGGTTCAGGCCAAAACGTAAATGCTGGTACTTTCCCATTTTCAACAGATGATATACCAGATAATGTTAAAGACATTGGACAAAGTATATTCAGTGGTGTTAGTGGCGCAGTAGGAAAATTTGCTAGTGCTTTTAGGTCACAAAATCTTCCAGGAGCCGATGGCGCCGGAGGCGGCATTGAAGTAGAACCAGCAGTTTTTGCTTCTACACAGGTTGAAGAAAAAGATTGGAGAGTTTCTTTAAGTTTACCTAACAATCCTCTTGCTTTCAAAATGTCTCCTGTAATGTCACCGCTTCAAAGTACTGGAAATAGAATGGTTTTTCCATATACACCTTCAATTATTATTCAGCATAATGCCAATTATAATGCTACTGCCCCTGTGCATAGTAATTATCCGTTCTTTGCGTATCAGAACTCAAGTGTGGAAGCTATAAACATCACAGGTCAAATGTATGTACAAAATTCTTTAGAAGCCCAATATTGGGTAGCATGTGTACATTACTTAAGGTCAATTACTAAAATGGATTATGGCCGATTTGCTACAGGTAATCCTCCACCAATTGTAAAACTTAACGGCTACGGAGATTATGTTTTTAATAATGTTCCAGTAGTAATTACAACATTTTCAGTTGATATGCCAAGAGATGTTGACTACATTGCTACAAATTTTGCTACCAGAAGTAGTGCTGAAAATATAGGATGGGCACCATCAGAATCTCAAATTAACGTAGTAGCTCAACCAATATACAGCAGAGATACTACATCAAAATTTAACTATAGAGATTTTATCTCCGGATTTAATTTAGGTAAAGGATATTTATAATGGCTAATAGTCCGTATAGAGATACAAAACTTAGTTCAGATGGGACTTTGGGAGTTTTAAACATCAGACCAGTGCCTGCTTACACTGATGATCCGCTATATACTATTGAACCACAGTATACACATAGGCCAGATTTACTTGCGTATGACATGTACGGCGATCATAGTTTGTGGTGGATATTTGCTCAAAGGAACTTAGATATAATTGAAGACCCGATATATGATATTGAAGCAGGACTACAAATTTACTTACCAGACAGAGCCCGTGTGTTAGAAACTTTAGGAGAATAAGCATTGCCTTATACACTACCTAAACCTCCTTATAAAACTGATCCTAAAACAGGAAAAATTATTGGCGCGAAATATATCAGTCAAGCAGACTTAGATAAAAAAGGCCAATACCAAGGTGAAGTTACAGAGGAAAATGTAGAACAAAGCAAAAAAATTATGGCAGCCTTTGGATTCCCAGGAGCATCAACTATGATTGATGATGCTAGAGCTGGTAAAAATCCATTTGGTGCTAACGCATCGAATATAAATGTTTTGGCTGAAAATGATCTTGTAAAAAAGACTGGAACATCTACAGTAGGCGATGCCGCTAAACTTCAAGCTATAGAAAATAAAAAACAAGCCCTTAGTAATTATGAAGCTACTCAGTCGGCTATTGCTTCTCTTAATTTTGAAAATAGTACAAAAAATGTTTTATATAACTATGCTACTGTAAATCATATTTGGAAACTTGCCTGCCTTACACCAGATGAAATTAACAGACCAGACAAAACATACAGAAGATTTGGTCCAAGCCCGAGACTAACAGCAATTGATTCTAGCGGTAGATCAAATGAACGAAAAGTAAGAACAGCCGCAGAAGAAAAATTTAATATAGCAACAGGTTATTTTATTGACGATATTGAAATTGGTGCTGTAATGGCTCCAACAAGTAAAACTAGACATACTAATGCTGTTAACATATCTTTTGAAGTCAGAGAACCTTATAGTATGGGGCAACTCTTTCAAACACTACAAGTTATTGCTAATGAAGCAGGATATGATAATTATCTAAAAGCTCCTTGGTTGCTTGAATGTACTTTTACCGGATACAATACTGAAGGTGTACTTCTAAGAGATTCAAAACTTAGAAGACAATTTCCGGTAAAAATTGTCAGCGCCGAATTTGAAATAGATGATGCTGGCAGTATATATAAATTTGGATGCGTAGCCCACAATGAACAAGCACTTGAAGATACTGCTCAAGGATTAAAACAAGACTTTACTATAAGTGGAGAAAATTTACAAGACGCATTACAAACAGGTATTAACAGTTTGGCAACTCATATTAATACTCAACTTTTGTATATAAAAAATAAACAATATGATCTTGTAGAAGTTGACGAATATATAATTTGTTTTCCTAGTGATAATAGTAGTAATAGTTTACAAGAAGCTATAACAGGAATATCTGGAGATAAAACAGCTACCTCAGGTGAATTGTCTAAAAAATCATTCACCGATGAAGATATTGAAGAACACTTTGATGATATCAAAGGAAGTTTTGTAAAAGACAATCACGATTACGCCCAATCCTACAAAAAACAACGCAGAGTGTTTGTTGAAAGTAAATTAGGGTTTAGTGTTAAAAGAGGTGATCTAAGTGAAAGTATAAAAAGTGTCCTTGCGACACCAGGTGGAGACTGTAATAAAATTGGCAAGGCAAAAATAAAACCAAATGAAGATCTGTCATCTGGTAACGTTCCGTTTGGATTAAGCAATTATGCTTATAATCCTCAAAATAAATTACTAGAAAAAAACGGAATCCGAATTAATCCAAATGAAAGAACAATAACATTTAGAGCAGGAACTAAGATACAAAGATGTATTGAAGAATTAGTTCTTATTAGTGACTACGGTAAAAATATTTTTAAAGATGCTGAAGTGGCAGAAGACGGAATGGTCAATTGGTTTAAAATTGAAACACAAGTTTTTATTGTTGATGATAAAGCATCAGAAAAAGTTTACGGAAGAAAACCTTATTTGTATGTATACAAAGTTATTCCTTATAAGGTACATAATAGTCATTTTCAAATGCCCAACAGTCCACCAAAAGGGTATGATAAAATACAACCTGGAAGATCATACGAATATCTGTATACAGGTAAAAACAAAGATATACTAAATTTTAATTTAGAGTTTAATAATTCATTTTATGAATCAATACAAATTGCTAGTATGGGAAACGATGGTAACGATCCATCGTCTCAAGGAAGTGTAAAAGATACAAAAGAACCAGTGGCTGAAATTTCAGGTTCAGGTCAACAAAGAAGCGGTGGCGACGGTTCTGAAGCTAAGATAGAAAACATTGATTTAGATGCACTATCTTCAGGAGCAGTTGCTGAAACAACAGCTATTAGTGTAGCAAGACAGTTTAACCAAGCAATTATTGATGCTTCAGGTAGTTTAATTACAATTAACATGGAAATATTAGGAGATCCGTATTATCTAGCAGATAGCGGTGTAGGCAACTATTCAGCTGATTATACAGATCAGTTTAATGTAAATATTGACGGGTCAGTGAATGCAAGTAACGGCGAAGTTGATGTTAATATTAAATTTAAAACACCAATTGATCTTAATCCGGATCAAGGTAATTACCTTATGAATAACGAAGTTGTAGGTGTACAAGACTTTGACGGACTTTATAGAGTTGTTAGTGTTAATAATAAGTTTTCCGGAAATGTGTTTACACAAGAATTAATAGCTAATAAAAGAAAGAATCAGAGTCTAGCTGAATTCCAAGAAGCCGAAGCAGAACGAAAATTAGCAATAGAAAAGAAACGTAACAAACTTATTGCTGAAGCAAAAGCAACAGGTGATCCGGATCTAATTAGATTTGCTGAATTAGATCTAGATGCTGATGGCAAACTTCAAGAAAATGAAGCATTAGCAGGCGGAATTACTTCAGAAGAAAGAACACGATTAGCAACAGAAAGAGCTAATAAATTAAAAGTTAGACAAGAAGGCGAGTTTGGTAATGCCGGAACAGGAAACGAAGTACCACCGGTTAAAAAAGCTCCTGAGAAGAAAGAAGCTCAAACTGCAACAGCTGATGATGGATATCCCCCAGTTGCTCAACCAAAACGATCAGGTGGTAAAGGAATATCAGGTAACGATCCGTATTATGTTTATGGATCTAGAAACATTCGTAAAAACAATAGCGGAGGTAATCTTACGTGAGTCAAGAAAAAAGAACCGCAGGCGCACCAAATAGAAATTTACCAACAGGACCATTTGTTGCTAGAGTTATAAGTCACCTTGATCCTAGAAGATCAGGTGCTCTTAAAGTCCAATTAATAAAAAATAGTTCAACATCGAATGACAAAGATGAAGACGGTCAAGTCTTTACAGTAAATTATTGTAGTCCTTTTTATGGTGTAACAGATGTAAACAGTAATACATCAAACAATAACTACAGAGACACTCAACAGAGCTACGGTTTTTGGGCAGTACCACCAGACCCTGGGTCAAAGGTATTAGTAATATTTGCTGAAGGTAAATCTAATATGGGATATTGGATTGGATGTATTCAAGATGAATACATGAATCATATGGTTCCGGGTGGATATGCAGCCGCAAAAAGTTCATACGTTATACAAGATAATTTAGCCGAAGAATTTAAAGAGAAACCATTACCGACAGGCGAATATAATAAAGCCTTTAATAATAATAGAGGCAATAATCCTGATACTTTTTTACGTCCACATAATCCTTTAATGGTACAAACTCTTGCTTCGCAAGGATTGTTAGATGATACTACTAGAGGACTTACTAGTTCGAGTGCTAGACGAGAATTACCTAGTATGGTGTTTGGTTGGAATACACCAGGACCGTTAGATAAACGTGACGGAGCTCCTAAAGGAAAGTATGGAGCAAGAAAAGAAGCTATTGATTATTTTAGAAGCAGACTTGGTGGCTCAGCATTTACAATGGATGATGGAGACCCTTCTATTTTACGTTCGGGATTAGCATTTGATACTTCTCCGACATATTATGATATTGGTAAATTACCTGATCAAGTAAGTAAGACAAATCCAACACTTCCGTTTAACGAACATGTAAGATTACGTACTAGAACAGGTCATCAAATATTAATGCATAATACTGAAGATCTAATTTACATCGGTAACGCTCGTGGCAGTGCTTGGATTGAACTTACTTCAAATGGTAAGATTGATGTTTACAGTGACGATAGTATTAGCGTAAGAAGCGGAAATGATATTAACCTACATGCTGACAGAGATTTTAACTGGAGTGCTGGAAGAGATATAAACATAAACGCTGGTAGAAATACGAAAAACACTACAGCAGAAAATGTAGATATACGAGTAGGTGTAAACAAACAAGAATTTATCGGCAACACAAATGACTTATGGATAGGTAATAATAACACAGTTGCTATTGGTGGTAATCAAGATATACAAGTAAAAGGTAATGATGCTAAAACAGTATCCGGAAATTATAATTTACAAGTTGCTTCAAACGGAAGAATAGCAATTAACGGAGAGTTTGGCAGTAAAGTAGCAGGCAACTATAGACAAGTTGTATCAGGAGCATATAACCTAAATACTTCCGGAGACAACAAATTTACTAGTGGAGCCACTACACAAATTAAAAGTACTTTAAATAATAAATTAGATGCTACAGTTAGTACTGAAATACTATCAGGAGTTAACCATTCTGAAACAGCAGGTAATGAAATACATATGAATAGTACTATAGAAGCTACAGCAAGTGTTAGTGCTGATAATATTACAGATACATTTACTTCTCCTGTAACACAAGACCAAGAAGATAGAGTACGTGATCAAATTGGTGAAGTAATTCTTGACAGTGCCGGAGTTCCGTTAGAAGTAACACAGGATGCTTTAAGAGCAAAAGAAGCACCGTTTGCGTTATATCCAAGAAGAGTACCAATACGTGAACCGTGGCCAGAACACGAACACCTTAATCCAAGTGCACACACACCGGCAAACACACAAGCTATTGAATCGCCGCCAGCGGCAGTAAGAGCTCAACAAGCAGTTATTAATAGCGAAACTGATCAACCATTTTACACAGCAGAATCAGGACCTGTTGTTGCTGACACAGATGGAGCACAAGTAGTTACTCCAGGTACAGCAGGACCAGTAGACGGAGCTCAACCAGCACACCCTGTACCAGTTAATGATATGCAGAGATATTTCTTAAGCGAATTGATAAAAGGTGTAGGACTAGATCCAGCAACTTGGGTATCACTCAATCCTGTAGCGGTAGCAATGGCAATGGCACAACCTCAAGCAGAATGTGGATTTAAACCTCGTAGCGAAAGTATGAACTATAGTGCTTCAAGATTAAGAGTAGTTTATCCTAGTAGAGTCAAATCAAATGCGTTTGCTCAAGAACTTGTAGCGGCAGGCCCAGCGGCAATTGGTAATACACTATACGGTAACAGATATGGTAATGCTCAAAATGAAGGTTACAAATATCGTGGAAGAGGACTTATTCAATTAACATTTAAAGCCAACTACGAAAAATACGGCGGACTAGCAGGAGTTAATATTGTTGATAATCCTGAAATGGCAAACGACCCAACAGTTGCTACAAAACTAGCAGTAGCGTATATTAAATCTAAAGGTATAAATTGGACAGATCAAAGTTTTGCTTCTTTAGGATCTGCATTTGCCAAAGCAGTTGGATATTCTGATCCAGGCGGAAATGAAACTGCTAGACGTATTGGTATTGGTAAAGGATTTTATCAAAAAATTATTAACGGAGAAATGATTCCGTTAGCATCATTAACTACAACTGCTTATCCAGGAACAGGTACAGTTTCAATTATTGAAACTAAATTGGAAGCAGGAAATGCGAGTGAAAACAATGCCTCATAGATTTACTGTAAAAAAGAATAACGAGTTAATAACTTACACTGACTTTGATCAAATACCTAACGACTTTGATCATGTAATAGAATTTTTACCTGAGATACCACCAGAGCCACACACTGAAGAACAACACGAAGAAATAGAACAATGGAATGGAAAATTACAACAACTAATGGAGATTGAACGTGCCCGCAGTATGTAGAGGTAATAGTGTAGATTCTGATGTAGCACACTGTTCTACGCCAAAAAGAGATCAGTGTAGCGGAGATGTATTTGTTGATGGTACAGGAGTATCTCGTCAAGGCGATAATAACACTTCACATGAATTACCACCAGCACCTTGCCCAAGTCACGCGGCACCGATTACTACAGGAAGTACAAAAGTATTTGTAAACGGCAAAGGATGCGGTCGTATAGGAGATGCTATTACAGGGTGTACAAGCGTAGCAACAGGATTTAATAAAGTTTTTGCTGGTGGATAGAATAGGGTAAATACAGTATGGCAGATTTATACAAAGAAATTAAAATTAAAGGTGAAAAAGCTCCTAAACCTCCTGTGGCACAAAAATCCTACAGAGGGTTTAGCACAGTCAATCCTGACACTACTTCATTTCAGCAATATGACTTAGCATTAATTAAGCAAGACTTAATTAATCATTTTAATATACGTCAAGGAGAAAAATTATCAAATCCTGAATTTGGGTGTATTATATGGGAAGCACTATTTGAACCTTTAACTACTGAACTTAAAGAAGCAATAGCACAAAATGTTACTGGAATTGTAAATTACGATCCAAGGACATCAGCAACCGGTGTACAAGTTAGTGAATACGAATCTGGCATACAAATTGAATGTACACTAAAGTATTTACAATATAATATTAGCGAAAACGTTAAATTGAACTTCGATAAAGCCAATGGGTTATCGTGACACAATTAAGTACTGCTATTATTAAATATCATAAATACTAGCATAGTTAAGAAGGATAGCCGATGTCGTCAACAGATAGACAAAATAGACTGCTTTTAGCAGAAGACTGGAAAAAGGTATATCAAAGCTACAGGAATGCAGAGTTCCGTAGTTATGATTTTGATACCTTACGAAGGGCGATGATTAATTATCTTCGTACTAACTATCCTGAAGATTTTAACGACTATGTAGATACATCAGAATATCTTGCTCTCATTGATATGATTGCGTTCTTAGGTCAAAATATTAGTTATAGAGTTGATCTAAACTCCAGAGAAAACTTTTTAGAATTAGCTGAACGTAGAGAATCAGTTCTTCGTTTGGCTCGTATGTTATCATACAACGCAAAGCGTAATCAACCCGCAAACGGATTACTTAAATTTGAAACAGTAAGCACAACTGAAAACATTAATGATAGTAACGGATTTAATTTATCAGACCAAACAATCATTTGGAATGACCCAAGCAACAGTAATTGGGCAGAACAGTTTAAACGTGTTCTTAATGCTGCACTTCCTAGAAATAATACAATTGGTAGACCGTCCAAGAATAGTAAAATTAATGGACTAACTACTGAACAGTATAGACTTAATGCTACTAACTCAGATGTTCCAGTTTATACATTTAATAAACCAGTAAATGGTTTACCTACACAGTTTGAAATTGTTTCAACTGACATTGATGTAACGGCAAAAGTTATTAGAGAAGAAAATCCTATTCCAGGAAACAATTTAGCATTCTTATATAGAGAAGACGGTAGAGGAAACGCAAGTAATAACACAGGATACTTTGTACACTTTAGACAGGGTAAACTAAACTCTTCAGACTTTAACGTTCCAAGTCCAACAGCTAATCAACGCTTAACTATTGAAACAGAAAATATTAACCAAAATGATGTATGGTTGTACGGAACTAACGACTCAGGCCAAGAAGACACTCTTTGGTCACAGGTTGACAGTGCTGAAGGAAATAATGCTATCTATAATAGTATTGTTAAAGGTGTTAGAAATTATTATGTTGTTCAAACTAGACAAAACGATGAAATTAGTTTAGTATTTGCTGACGGAACTTTTGGTAATATTCCTTCAGGAGCATTTAGAGCTTATTACAGAACAAGTGCTAACAGATCAATGAAAATTAATCCTGAAGAGCTTACAAATATTACAATCTCAATAGATTACCTAAGTAAAGCAGGAACAACTGAAACAATGACTATTGGCGTTGAACTTAAAGAACAAGTTACTAATGCTACAACAAGTGAATCTACAGCAAGTATTAGAACAAATGCTCCGCAAACTTATTATACACAAAACAGAATGGTTACAGGTGAGGACTATAATATTGTTCCGTTAACAACTAACCAAGAAATTGTTAAAGTAAAATCTGTTAACAGAACTACTAGCGGTATTAGTAGATATTTTGATCTTAAAGATGTTACTGGAAAATACTCTAGTACAAATTTATACGGAAGCGACGGAGTATTGTATAACGAACAGTATACAGATAAACGTGCTTTTACTTTTGATACTCAAACAGATATTGAAGGTACTATTGAAAATACAATATTACCAATTATACAAAATAGAGCAACTAATAATTTTTATTTTGCTAACTATGCTAAGATTATTGTAAGCGATTTAAATGCCACTTGGACACAAAGTTCAAAAAGTACAAATATATCAACAGGCTTATTAAAGAACAATAATGATTTACCATACGAAACAGGTACATTTACTGGAGGTTCTTTAAAGTATTTAGAAGCAAATGCTTTGCTTAAATTTAAACCACCAGCAGGATTTTATTTTAATGACAAAGGTGGCCTGACAAGTAATGCTCTTGAAAAAGGAGCATCAACTTATAAATGGGTAAAAGTTATTAGCGTAGCAGGTGCTGGTACAGCAGTTGACAGTGTAACAGGCGCAGGTCCAATTGTGTTTAACGAAATTGTTCCTGCTAATAGTATACTTGAAGAAGTTAAACCAAAACTTGTAAAAGATATTTCAGCAGATGTTAGAACACAAATTATTGATCAAGTCTTTGCTTATAAAACATTTGGATTACGTTATGACCAAGCTACAAGAACTTGGCGTGTAATTATTAATGAAAACTTGAATATTTACGATACGTTTAGTAATGGTAAAACAGGTGACGTTACTCAAAATCAATTAGACGCAAGTTGGCTAATATTGTTTGAAACTAATGGCGAGAAATATACAGTAACTAATAGAGGTTTACGATATGTATTTGAAAGTGATAAAGAATTAAGTTTTTACTTTGACGGACAAAATAAAATTTATGATAGTGTTACAGGTCAATTAGTAAAAGATAAAATTAGTATTCTTAATTTTAATACTAAGCCAGATAGCTTAGTTGCTTTTAATAATGATGTTAATTGGGAAATTGTTAATACATTCCAAAACGCAGATGGATACGTAAACAGTAAAAAAGTTGAAGTTAGTTTCTACGACTTAAATGACGACGGTAGTGTTGATGACCCTGATGTATTTGATGTTGTAGTTGATCCATTAACATCACCTAACACAAAGTATATTTTCTTAAAGAAAGAAAATAGTGATCAGGGCTTTACAAAATATAACTATTATGCTGAAGGCGATACTATAAGAGTAGTTACAACCGAAGCGGAAATTGGTGCTTATAGTCAGTACGAAGAAGGCACTATTTTCTATATTACCAAAGACACAAATTTTAAAACTTTGATAGGAAACCTGTTAGTACTAACAACCGAATATCAAGCATATGTAGGACGTGATAATTTAAAATTCCATTATGTACATAGTGCTGATGAAGCAAATAGAATTGATGTTAGTGCGTCAAATATTATTGATGTTTATATGCTTACAAGATCATATGATGTAGAATTTAGAAAATTTATAGCAGGTACAATAGCTACTAAGCCTTTACCATTAAGTTCAGACGCATTATTCCAAAATTACGGATCTAGTATAAATTCTTATAAATCAATTAGTGATGAAATAATTTATCATCCTGTAAAATATAAAGCATTGTTCGGTAAAAATGCTCAAGAGAATTTACAAGCAACATTTAAGATTGTAAAAAATACAGGCGAAGTTATTAATAATAATGAAATAAAAGTAAGAGTTGTTAATTCAATTAATAGATTCTTTAGTTTACAGAATTGGGACTTTGGAGATACATTCCATTTTTCAGAACTAGTTGCGTTTGTGGTAAATGAAACAGCACCTGATATAGCAAACTTAATTATTGTTCCTAATCAAGCATCACAAGGATTTGGTAGTTTGTTTGAAATTAAGTCAGAGAACGATGAAATCTTTATTAATGATGCTACAGTAGATGATGTAGAAATAATTGATGCTATTACAGCCAGTAGAATACAGGCAACAGGCAACGTTGTTACAGCTACAAATACAGCATCAACAGGTATACAAAGTCAAGCACTTACAACTACAGCAAATACTACTTCGACATCTAGTACAGTAGTAAGTAGTAGTTCAAGCAGTTCAAGCAGTTCAAGCAGTTCAAGCAGTTCAGGATCAAGCGGATCAAGTGGATCTAGCGGCGGAGGTTACTAAGAATGGCGCAAGACGAGTCAGGTCTTCCAACTAACGGTAATAAAAAACGAAGTAGTGCAGATTTACTTCCAAGGTATTTTAGAACCGTTGCCAATAAGAAGTTTATATCAAGTACAATTGATCAAATGGTACAACCAGGTACTATTGAAAAAATTACAGGCTTTATGGGTCGAAAAGATTCAAAAGCATTTAAGTCAACAGACAACTATGTTTCTGACATAAGTGATGACAGAGTAAACTATCAATTAGAACCTGCGGCGATTGTTGAAGATAATCTTGGTAACGTATTATTACACCGTGACTATAGAGATTATGTAAACAGTACTCAGATACGTAATGCTGGAAATATAAATCACAGTCTTATGAATAGCCAAGAGTATTATGCTTGGTCACCCCATATTACTTGGGACAAATTTAGTAACTTTAGAGAATACTATTGGTTACCGCAAGGACCTAATCCTATAGCAGTATACGGTAATGCTAAAGAAATTAAAAGTACAATTCCGGTAAACTATATTGACAATGTTGATAACTTTGCTTACAACTTTAATCCAGTTAATCAAAATAGTAATACAACTTTAACATTATATAGAGGACAAGAATATACCTTTGATATTGTTACTCCTAATATGCCTTTTACAATTAGAACAAGTAAAACAGTTGATGACGACACTACATTATATAATGAAGGAGTAAGTCAACAAAAAGTTGAAAATGGACAAATTGTATTTACTGTTGGATTAGAATCACCAGATTATCTATACTACGTAAATGAAAATGATATTGAAGCGTCTGGATTAATTGTTATTAAAGATATTAGAGATAATACAGAACTAGATGTTAATAATATTCTTGATAAAAAATCTTATACTATGCAAAATGGATACAATTTATCTAATGGCATGAAGATAAAGTTTTACGGAAAAATAACACCTGAAAAATACAGTGAAGGTAATTGGTATGTTGAAGGTGTTGGCGATAATATTAAATTAGTTTCAGAACAAGACGTTCTTATTACAGCAGATTACCTATTAGATAATGCTACTGAATTTGACGAAGCAGGATTTAGTACATTGCCTTTTGATAATGCTACGTCATATGCTAGTGAAAAAGATTATATTTGTATTAATAAAGCATCACCGGATAAGAATCAATGGGCACGTTATAATAGATGGACTCATAAAAGCATTATTGAAACAACAGCAATTATTAATAATACCCCAACAAGTTTAGATTTAAATTATAGAGCAACAAGACCTATTATTGAATTTGAAGCTGGACTTAAATTGTATAACAATGGTACTAGTGCTAAACAAAGTGTTGATCTAATTGATACAGTAACTACTGATGTATTTTCTAATATCGAAGGACAATCAGGATACTTTGTAGACGGTACAGATTTAGTAGCAGGACAGCGTGTGTTGTTTACAGCAGACAAAGACAGTTTTGTTTTTGGTAAAATATATCAAGTTGCTTTTATAACCATTAATGGAAATAATCAAATTACTTTAAAAGAAACTACAGACACTACACCATTAACAAATGAAACAGTGTTTATTAAATCTGGTTCAACTTACAAAGGTAAAATGTTTTATTATGATGGAACATCTTGGAAACAGTCACAAGACAAAACAGGATTAAATCAAGCACCATTATTTGATTTATATAACGATCAGGGTATCGCACTATCTACACTAGACTCAAGTACATTTGTTGGAAACAAATTGTTTAGTTATAAAGTTGGTACAGGGTCTAATGACACAGAATTAGGATTTCCGTTAAGTTACAGAACTATCGAAAATAGTGGTGATATTGTTTTTGATTTTAATTTATTAGCAGACACTTATCGATACGATGAAATAGCAAATACAATTACAGCAAGTACTGATACAGCATTACTTAGAAAATATGTATCAATAGACACATATACAAGTCCGGGAGGATGGACAAAAGGTGATAGAAAATCTGAACAATGGGTAATTGATCAACCTACTGTTGGACCAAGACTTAATAACTTTATTATTGATATGTTTGAAAATAGTGCTAGTCTTACAGATTTAAAAGTAAAAGTTTATCTTAACAACGACAGAGTTAAAGATCCAATTTACACTTTAACAACAACAAACAATTACAAGTATGTAACTTTTGCTAAAGACTTAACAGCAGGCGATAAACTAGTAATTAAAGTATTTTCTAAAGCAAATAAAACAGAAACAGGATTTTATGAATTTCCAGCTAATATGGAAAAAAATCCTATGAACGAAAATGTAATTGACTTTACACTAGGCGAAGTTTTAGATCATGTAGATAGTATTATTGATAATACAGAAAACTTTGATGGAATTTTTCCAGGTGTAAGCAATCTAAGAGATTTGGGTAACGTAAGTAAGTTTGGTTTAAAATTTGTTAAACATAGTGGTCCAATAAATTTAGCACTATTCAATCTAACACAAAAAGATTATAACTCAATTGACGCAATAAAATTTGCCGGGCTTGAGTACATTAAATTTAAAAGAGAATTTTTACGTATAGCTAATGAATTAGGTTATGACGGTGAAATAAAACAGCATGTTGATAAAGTATTAGACGAATTAAACTTTACAAAAACATCAACAGATCCGTTTTTCTTTAGTGACATGTTTGGACATAAAGCATCTAATATGACAAAACATATTATTAACGATAGTTCAGAAACAATTTTTAGTTTAACTAGAGGAATTGATTTTACAAAATTAGGTAATCAGTCGGTATTGCCATATCTTAACGGAACACAATTAATAAAAGACCAAGACTATACTATAACTACTACTGGATTTTTAACATTAAGCATTCCTGTAGTTGCTAACGATATATTAGAAGTTTATGAATTTGAATCAACAGACGGTTGTTGGGTTCCGCCAACACCTACTAAGTTAGGATTATATCCTAAGTTTGAGCCAAAGGTAATGTTAGACGATACTTATATTAGTGTTGTTCCAGAATCAGAAGGTCCTTATAAAATTTATGGCATTGACGAAGAAACAACAATGTCTTATAAAGGTAAACTAGGTTGGTTCTATCCGTTATACACATCTGAAACAGCCGCACAGGCTGCCGACGTTGGCACTGGCGGAAGTGGATTAGCACATATACATACGTTTGCCGGATATAATAAAGTATTCTATATGCCAAATAGTAATATGAGCCATGCTACATCTAACTCAGTAGCATATGACGAATGGCCAATGGCTAAACCAATCATACAAGGTCATGATGGATCTAAATGGGTATGCTTTGGAGACTTTAGAGATCATCTAATATTAGATATTGAAAAAAGAATTTATAATAACTTAAAACAACCTTATGACGAGTCAATTTTAGATATTGCAGACTTTGTTGAAACAAAATCTCGCAAAACAGGATTTAGTAGATACACTATTACAGATACACTTATTAGTGATTTTAATTCTTGGTTAGAAACAGTTGGTAATCCGGACTATAGTACTAACACAGTATTTGATCGTACAAACGGGTTTACTTTTAACTATTCTAAATTTGCTGATATCGACAATTTACCCTTGCCGGGATTTTGGAGAGCAATTTACAAAGATTTCTATAACACAGATAGACCTCACAGTCATCCTTGGGAAGTTTTAGGATTTAAAATTAAACCTAATTGGTTTGATACAGTTTATGGTGAAGCACCTTACACACGTAATAATTTAATACTTTGGGAAGATCTATCAAAAGGTATTGTTCGTGAACCAGGTGAAAAAATAAAATATAGAAATAAGTTTATTAACAATAATATCATTAACTATATTCCGGTTGACGATCAAGGATACTTATTAGATCCTGCTAATTGTGGTATTGCTAGGTATGGTGTTGATTCTAGTTATAATGAACCTTTTGTATTTGGTGACGAAGCTCCTATTGAAGCGGCTTGGCGTAACAGTTCACATTATCCGTTTAGTTTAATGAAAACCTGGGCACTACATCAACCAGCACAGTTCTTTGGTCTAGCATTTGATAGAAGTAGAATTAAAAGAAATGAAGCAGATCAACTAGTGTATACTGATACTAGTAAAAATATTGAACTATCAAAGTTAGTATTTCCTAATAATACTACTGATACAACAAGAATTTTTACTTCGGGTATTGTAAATTATATTCAAGGATACTTAGCACAGAACGAAACTATCCAATTTGGTACGTATCAGACTAATCTTAAAAACTTACAAAATAAAATATCAGCTAAGATTGGCGGATTTACACAACAAGACAAATTTAGATTAATATTAGATTCAAGAACACCTACTAATGAAGGAAATGTTTTTGTACCAGAAGAAAATTATAAAATACACTTAGTAAAAAGTACGCCTATTGATGTTTATTCTTATAGTGGTATTATAATTGAAGTTGTTCCAGCAGGATATATTGTTAAAGGTTATGATAAAGAAAGACCTACATTTAAAACATATGCTCCTATTAGAAAAAATAATGATCCTCTAATTAATATTGGCGGAACTAGTGAACCTTTCCTTACTTGGGACAGTGGTAAGTTTTATGAAGTTGGTCAAATTGTTGAAAATAGCGGAACTTACTTTAGAGTTAAAGTAGGTCATAATAGTAGTGATGGATTTGATAACGATAAGTTCCAAAAATTAGCTGAATTACCTCAAGAAGGTGGAGCGGCGGCAATGTTTAGTAAAAATTGGGACCTAAGAAATGTAGTAGATGTTCCATACGGAACACTTTATAGAGAAAAACAAGAAGTTGTTGACTTTATAAGAGGTTATGGTCGATACCTACAAACTAAAGGTTTTATATTTGAAAGATTTAACCAAGATTTAGAAGAAATTGAAAACTGGGATCTATCAGCAAAAGAATACTTGTATTGGACAACACAAAACTGGGATAGTGGAACTATTCTTACAGTAAGTCCGAGTGCCCAACAAATTGAATTTAACGAAGAATTTAAAGTAGTAGATGACATTTACAATAACTTTTATGATTATAGTCTACTTTCGTCAGACGGTAAACGTTTATTAGCAGACTTTGCTACAACAGAAAGAGACAATTCAAACTCATTTGGACTTTATGTTAAAAATACTGAAGAAGGAATTTATAGTTTAAAGATTCCTACAGTACAGCATGAACACGTAGTTATTTTAGATAATAGAACTGTATTTGGCGATGTTATCTATAACAGACCACAAGGTTATAGACAAGAACGTATTAAAGTAAGCGGCTATAGAAGTGATAATTGGAACGGATCATTTAATGTACCAGGCTTTATATTTGATGATGCTAAAATTTATGAATGGCAAGAGTACCAAGATTACCCAATTGGTACATTAGTTAAGCACAAACAGTTTTATTATGTTACTAAAGAGGATGTCAGCGGAACACAATTTTTTGTAGATTCAAATTTTGTAAGATTAGACGGTGCTCCAAAACAAGGATTATTGCCTAACTGGGATTATAAAGCAAAACAATTCTTAGATTTTTACGATCTTGATTCAGATAACTTTGATGCTGATCAACAAAGACTAGCACAGCACTTAATTGGATATCAGAATAGAACTTACTTAGAAAATATTATTAATGATGACGTAAGTCAGTTTAAATTCTTCCAAGGCGCAATTCAAGATAAAGGAACAAAGAATGTTCTTACAAAATTATTTGATAAACTAGGAAGCGCAAGTAAAGATAGTTTAGAATTTTACGAAGAATGGGCAATACGTGTAGGACGTTATGGTGCTACTACAGGTGATGACCAATTTGAATTTAAATTAGACGAAGAAAAATATAGACAAGAACCACAGAAGGTTGAATTAGTTGACGCTATTGATCCTCAAGATACAAGTTTAATTTATAGACTTACACAAAATGATATTTTAACAAAGTCAAAAAATTATGATCATAAACCGTTACCTATAAAATATTTTAATGATGCCAACAGTTATACTAAAACTGCTGGTTATGTAAACCCAAATGATGTAACTGTACAACTACTAACATATTCAAGTATTGTTGATAAAACATTAACAGAAATTCCAGCTAATAGTTATGTATGGACAGCAAATTCAAAAACACAAACAACATGGGCAGTGTATAAGCATGTAGAAAGTAGTAATAAAATTACAAGTATATCAGATAGTGATACAGATTCCTTCACTATTACATTAGACACTATAGCAGAGGCATCTGTCGGTGATATAATTGGTGTACATGATATTGATACAGACGTTGATGGTTTTTATGAAATTGAATCTATTAATTTAAATGTATTAACACTTAAAACAACAGACAGTATTACTGCTATTGATTCTGCTAACGGATACCTAACACAATTTACCAATTATAGATTACCTAATATAGCTACAGCTAATGACATTATTAAAAGTAGTAAGCAATTTAGTACAGATTCAGATAATAAACAGTACAACGATACTATCTGGATTGATGATGACGATAGCGGCAAATGGACAGTGCTTAAAAATAAGCAAGTGTTTGAGTTAAAGACAGATATTAAAAATACATTAGCAGGATTGTTAGACAGTACACAAAAAGATTTCGGAGCAGATTTTGCTATTAGTGATAATAACAATACTATAGCAATTAGTGCGCCTAAAGATCTTAACGGTTCAGTATACATATATGCTCGCCCAAGCGACAATACAGATTTTGGATACTTACAGCAAATTGACGAACAAGCATTTTTATATGATCAAAATGGCGGCTTTGGCACAAGTGTAGCAATATCCGGTGACAACAAATATCTTGCTATTGGATCACCAAATGCCGGAAATTTAAAAAGTAAACTAAAAGGCGAGTATAATAGTTTAGTAAATTATGTTGCCGGTGATGTTGTATTATATGATGAACAATTATGGAAAGCTAAACGTACTATTGAAGGCGATAGTATACAGTTATTCCCAGCATCATCAAGTAACCAACAGAGTTTAGACGGAACTTATGATAGCTTTGCTAATGAATACCCAGAAACAGTGTTTATGGCAAGAGGTGATTACGGCCTAGGTACTGATGTAGCAACTGATCATATTTTGATTAGAGCTGAACAAGAACAGTTTGAAGGAACTAAAGCCGGAGATAGATTATTCTTAAAATGGAATAGATATACTACAGGCAATCTTTCAGGTAGAGATCCATTTAATAGCGATCCAGTATTAACTGAATCATTTATAAATGGTGAACATACTATTACAGCAAAAGTACAAAAAGTATTACAAATTGAAAGTTCGTTAAGTGTTCCAGATGTTGGTAGTATAGTACAAACTGATACAGGAAAAGCTACAGTTGTTTACAGAAAAGTAAACGACGACAACCAAATGGCAGTATACATTAACGATATTAATGGTACATTTACTGAGTCCGGAGTGCTTACACAAAATAATGTTACAGTTGGTGATTATCAAGTTATATTAAAAACTGATGATACATATCATAACGGTTGGTGGAAGATTGATGTAGGTTCTTTATTTAACACAACAGAGTTAGAAGAAACAGATCCTCAACTTGTTATTCAAACTATCAAAGTAGAGAACGACTTTGTAACACCAACTCCAGACTTTACAAATATCTTAGATGTACAATTACAACAAGACATTACTAAACCAACACAACCTTCTTTGATTGGTACATTATCACACACTGAAGGATCAACACTAATTGACAGAATTGATAGTAAATGGTTTATAAGATCAGAAGCTGTTGCTGGAGCAAACACTACAGTTGGTGATAAACTTAGAGTCTGGCTTAATAATATAACAGTAAACGGGATTGTACAAAATCCAAGTGCTATTAATTTAGACTTTACATATATTAACGATACTGAACACACTGTTGCTGATATATGGAACGGATTTATGGATGTAAGATTAACAAACTTTAATCTACAAGGTGATCCTTTTATTCCATTAGTAGGTAACACAATTACTGATAGCGCCTCAGGTGAGTCAGCAGAAATTGTATATATTAAAAGAGATTTTGGTGTTGTAAGAATATTCTTTAAGAATAAAACTGGAACAATGTCAGTAGGTAGTGATTATGGAGTTAACTCTAATGCTACATTTGTTGAAAATGATAGTACACTAAGAACAATTGGTCCAATTAACGCAGTACATCATGAAAATAGTATTTCAGGACCGTTAATAGTTATTGACAAGCAAACAAATATTTCTATTCCAACTACTAATACATTACAAGCATTAGAATATTTCTTATATCAAAGTGCTACAGTTAGCGGAATTTTTGAATTAGCTACTCCTCCAAGTGCTTTAAATTTAGATTGGACAAGAACTTATAATCTTCCATTATCACCTGAAGGTACAGAAAGCGGATTTACTAACGAAGGAGCGTTTGCTGTATACGAGAAAAAAGGATTAACATACCAATTATTAAGTTACTATACTTTACCAAAGAGTGAAAACAATCGCAGACTAGGTAATCAACTTAAATTTTCTCAAACAGGAGAAAACTACAGATTATATATTCATGCTAAAGGTGATGGCACTGAAGTAAACAATGGTAAGATATTCTTCGTTGATAAAACACCAACAGAAAATTGGACTATTGGTAGCGAACCGTTATATAGAGGATTACATAGATCATCAGCGTCATATGTACAGGGTGAATATGTTAAATTCGGCGAAGCAGTGTATGAATCAAAAAGTAATATTGTTCCAGGAGTGTTTAATCCTTTATTATGGGAGCAGGTTAATAGTGGAATTGACTTACTAGGTTATGTACCAAACGATACTAACTTTAGTATTACTGAAAGTACAGTTGATCAGTTATACTTAGAAGAAGTAGGCGAATCATTTGATGTAAGCACTGATGGTAGTGTATTAATTACCACTGCTAGATACCTAAACACACAAGATAGTGCTGTGCCAAATACTAAGGTTGTTATATATAGAAAATTTGAAGATCAATACGTTTATAGTCAAATACTTGAACCATCAGATCTTACAGAACATTTTGGAGAAGATATAGCAATTAGTGCCGACGGCAAGAAAATTGCTATTGGTGCTTCATTTAATAGCGATACAAGTAGGTCAAATGGAGCAGTGTATGTATATGTACAGAGCGGAGATACTTTTGTATATAAACAAACTATTAGACCAAAAGACGCAACACCAAATACTAGATTTGGTAGTAAGTTAGACTTTGACGGTGCTACTCTTGCTATTACAGCCAAAGGTGGAGATATACAAACTCAAACAACTTTTGATACTTTTACATCCTTTGACAGAGGAAATACTGAATTCTTAACTACGGATAACAATAGCGGATTAGTTAGTATATACGAATCTATTAATGATAGTTTATTATACGGACAAGACTTTAGCTATAACGTAGACACTGAAGATTTTGGTAGTATTTTAAAAGTTAAAAATAACCATGTATATGTTGGATTGCCTAAGCAAACCACTATCACTAATGGAGTACAAGATAGAGGAGTTGTTGCTGAATACAGAAAACCATTAAATTCTAAAGCCTGGGATATTGCTAGAAGTCCTGTAATTCCAGCTGACACAGAAAAATTCAAAGGTGTATTCCTTTATAATACTGTAGATAATACTTTAGTATCATATATTGATTACATTGATCCTATACAAGGAAAAATTGCTGGACCAGCAGAACAAGAGATTAGTTTTAAAACCAGTTATGACCCTTGTAGATACAATATAAGTACAGATGCTAATATACAAACACATGATTTAGACTACACAAGTGATACTTGGATTGGTAAGTTATGGTGGGATATTGATAGTGCTAGATTTATTAATCATCATCAAGGCGACATTACAGAAGGTACTAATAATTTTAATAAACTATTCCAAGGTACAACAGTTGATATTTACGAATGGGTAGAGTCAACATTGCTACCAAGCGAATGGGACGCACAACAAGGATCTGAATCAGGACTTGTTGATGGGATAAGTGGTACAACAAAATACGGAGATAGTGTTTATTCTAAACGTAGAAAATACAATAGTGCTTCGGGTACATTTGCTAATTTTTATTACTATTGGGTTAAGAACAAGCGTACACTTCCGTCAGTAGAAAATAGAAGTGTTACTGGATTCGATGTTGCTACATATATTTCAGATCCAGCTTCGATTGGATATAGATTTGTTGCTATGTTAAGCAATCAGCGTTTTGCGTTATTCAACTGTGAAAGCCTTATACAAGACAAAGACGTAGCAATAAGTTTCAATTGGTGGACTATTGATAACCAAGAACAGAATACACACAATCAATATCAAATTATAACTGATGGATTGGAAACAAGTATTCCAAATAGAGTAATTGAACAAAAATGGTTTGATAGTTTAGTTGGCTTTGACACAAACGAACGTCCTGTTCCGGATATTAACCTTCCAACTAACCAAAAATACGGTTCTCTAAATCAGCCAAGACAAAGTTGGTTTATAAATAAGACAGAAGCACGTAAACAGTTTGTTGAAAGAGTTAATGGTGTTTTAAAAGATAATTTAATTGTAGACGATTTTGATTTAACAAAGTTGACTGAGTTTGATCCGCTACCAACAGTAGCAACAGGTATTTTTGATACAACAGCAGACACATTTGCTGAAATGAGATTTGTAAGTATTGCTCGTGTTAAGCCTGCTACACTAACATTAGAAATCGAAAATGGTGTTATTATTAATGTGCTAATTACAGATCCAGGTGAAGGATATATTAATCCACCAACCTACGCAATTACAGATACTCAAGGAACAGGTGCCGAGCTTAACGTAAGTTTAGACACTAGAGGCAGAATTAGTTCAGTAGAAATTATTAATCCTGGTAAAGGATACAGTAGTAATGCACGTATTACTGTAAGAAAATTTGCTGTACTTGTTAAAAACGATGAAAATATTAATGGTAAGTGGAGTGTATTCCAGTGGAACGGCATAGAGTATCAAAGAACACTTACACAAAGTTATGATGTAAACTTATATTGGAAATATATTGATTGGTACGCTAAAGATTACAATCAGTTTACATTTATTAATAATAATATTGATGCCAGTTATCAACTATATGGATTAGAAAATAATATTGGCGATATTGTAAAAATTGATAACGTTGGTACAGGCGGCTGGTTATTACTTAAAAAAGTTGCCGATGAAGATACTAGCGACTATAGTATAAACTATTCAACTATTGGTAGACAGAACGGAACTATTGAATTCTTAGATAGCTTGTATGATGTTAATAGTGACAATATAGCATTTGACGGCGCAAGTTATGATAGAATATTCTATGATACTGAACCTGTACAAGAAATGCGTAAAATTATTAATATTGTTAAGAATGATATTTTTATAGATCAGTTACAAGTACACTGGAATCAATTATTCTTCGCAAGTCTAAAATATGTTTTCACAGAGCAACTAAATGTAGACTGGGCAATTAAAACAAGTTTTGTAAAAGCAAAACACAATGTAGGTAGTTTAGATCAAAGAATAACATTTAAAAATGACAGTCTTCCTAGTTATGAAAAATACGTAGAAGAAATGAAACCGTATAAAACTAAGGTTAGAGAATACCTAAGTTCATACGAAAATTTAGAAACTTCAAACAACAGTATTACTGACTTTGATTTACCACCGGTATACAGTGAGCTACAAGGTAAAATTGTACCGCAAAGTGTACAAATTGTAGATGGTGAAATTGTTTCAGACAATTCTCGTATTACAGAATATCCACAAAAACACTGGGCTGACAATGTAGGATTTGAAATTACAAGTATTGCTATTGCTGATCCAGGCTCAGGATACAACATTGCTCCTATTATACAGATTACAGGTGGCGGCGGCTCTGGCGCTAAAGCTGAAGCATTTGTTGGTAACGGAAAAATAACTTCAGTTAAAATTATTAACGCAGGATCAGGTTACTTATCTAATCCAACAATAACAATAATAGGTTCAATTGAAGAAGGTGGCTCTCCTGCTAGACTAAGTGCTATTTTTGGAAACGGTAAAGCAAAATCTTCAAATATTAGAGTTAAGTTTGACAGAGTTACAGGAGCCTACTTATTTCAAACACTTGTTGAAACAGAAACATTTACTAGTAGTTTAGATCAGTTACAATTAGATTTAAAATGGCCAATGCAGTTAAAGTCAACTAATATTACTGTTACACTAGATGGATTAGAATTGTTAAAAAGTGAATATTCTTTTGAAAATGTTAAAGATGATACAAAAGGATTTACACGTAACTTTGGAAGAGTTAATTTTACAACGTCATTAAAACTTGGTCAAACTATATCTGTAAAATATAATAAGTCACCTGACTTGTTACAAGCACAGGATAGAATTAATCTATATTATGATCCAACTACAGGTCAATACGGAAACGATCTAGGACAATTATTAGACGGCATTGACTACGGCGGAGTTGAAGTTACTAGTTTTGATTTTGGATCTGGCACAGGTTGGGATTCAGATGCTTGGTTTACAACTACATACGATACATTTGATACTACATTTGAAGATGAAATATTTCAGTTAGATGGAAGTACGGAAGTATTCCAACTTACTACACCATTAGAAAATGGTGTAGAGTATAACATTTATCTAAACGGTGTAAGACTTGATGATCCAAACTTTGGAACAGAAAGCCAAACTAATGATAATGCTGTATTACAGTCATTAACAGGTGACGGAACTACAAGCACAGTTACTATAACAATGGATGTACAAAGATTTGTTAGTGGCGATGTGGTTGTTGTACGTAAGAAATCATCAGACGGATCAGTTATTCCGGATCCTACATCTTATGATACATTATTACAAGGTGGCGATTTAGCATTTGGAACAGCAAAAGGTATTAACCCAGAAGAAATTATTATTGATGGCGATGGTTTTGTTACACCTACAACAAGTAAAGGACCTGAAGAACAAGTTCCTGGACAAGTATTAGATTCAGTAGATATTAAAGTTTACCACAGACCTACAGAAGGCGGTAGCACATTATCTAGTAACTCTTACAGATCTGATGGCACAGAAGCAAAATTTGCGTTTGGTATACAACCACAAAACAAAGATGGACTTATTGTTACAGTTAATAATATTATACAAGCACAGTCACAATATACAGTAGATTATAGAAATAAAATAGTAACCCTTGCTAGTGTGCCAGCGTTAGGTACAGAAGTAAACATTGTTAGTATTAGTGGCAACGGCGAAAACATTCTTGAGCAAGCACAAATTATAGCTGATGGATCAACTATACAATATGTTACTAAAGCAAGATATACTGAAGACTTAGATTATATCGCAACAGTTGACGGCGTCGAAGTTGAAAGTGTACTAGTAGCAAGTCCAAATGATGATAGTACTGACGATGCTGATCCTAAAGCAACATTAGAATTTGGTTCAGCACCAAGAGATAATAGTGTAATTAGTTATGCTATCTATAGTAAAACTGATAGTTTCAGTAGAATTGAAACTACCGAGTTTACAGGTGATGGAAGTACAAGATTATTTGATTTAGCAAAAACTCCATACAGTTCAAAACCAAACAGTCATAATGTAATTGTTAAAAAAGGTAATAAGATTTTAAATCCAGGATATAACCAACAGTTTAATGTTACTGCGGCAAGAGAATATTATGTTAAAATTTGGCAAACACCAGTTGGATCTTTCGACGCAAGTGATATATTAGTATTACTAAACGGAAAAGAATTAGATATTGCTGTTCAGTATAATATACGTCCATCTAATAGTAGTATCAAACTTGAGCCAGGTATTGGTAATGAAGGCGATATATTAGAAGTTTATTTACGTACTGACGGAGATTACGCATTTGGTAGTATACAAAGTATTAATAGTCAAGATGTTTGGGTAGATAGTGGTAGCACAATACAATTAGCAACAGCGCCAGCAGAAGGCGAAAAATTTACTGTGTATACATTTAATAAACATGATAGCATGGATTTTGAAAGAATCAATTATGATGTTGTTTCAAGAACTGTACTTAATACAAACAGTGAAGACTTTAAAGAATTTAAACGTTTACAAGGCGGATTAGTAAAACTAAGAAATACAGCAATTGATGCTCAGTATGTGTGGTTAACAATTGATGGTGTATTACAAACACCTAGTATAGACTACACTTTAACTGATGACAGAAATTATCTAAGATATAAGACTAATTTCGCAGATAATAGTGTAATTGAACTTATACAATTTAGTGCTTTAGGACCAATTAGTCCAAAGTTCGGATTTAGTCAGTTCAAAGATATATTGAATAGAAATATTTACAAACGTTTAGGCGACAAAGCACCTCTTAAATTAGCAATCGATTTAAGTGTAACAGACAAACAAATTGTATTAGAAGATGCTAGTACACTAAGCGCACCAGACAAAGATAGTGCTATACCAGGTATTATATTTGTAAACGGCGAACGTATTGAATATCTAATTAAGCAAGGCAACGTATTACGTCAAATTCAAAGAGGCACGCTAGGAACAGGAGCAAAAGCACTACATCTAGCAGGAAGTGACATATATAATGCTGATAGTACACAAACAGCACCATACAGAGATAACACTACTATAGATGAATTAGAGGGAGATAACTCAACACAAGTATTTGAGTTAGGATTTACTCCAAATAGTGTTAATGAATTTGAAATATTTGTAGGTGGCAAGAGATTGCGTAAAAATGCTATACAAGTATTTGACGCAACAATAGACCAAGATTCCCCAGAAGCTGATGTTACTTCACCAGCAGAGTTCTCCGTAGATGGAAGAACACCATTTGTAACTTTGTTAAATAAACCCGGAGACGGAGTTAAGATACAAATAGTGCGTAGAACAGGAACACTATGGTCAAATACTGGAGAATCATTGAATGACGCAGAAACTTTGGTTGCACGTTTCTTTAAGGCAGAAAAGGTGGAGCTACCCAAATAAATACAGTGTAGGAAAAAAATTATGATAGACACTATTAAAGAACAAAACGGAGTAATGCTCCAAGGACATATTAAGATAACTGACCCTAAATCAGGCGAAGTGCTTATTGATAAACGGAATGCTATTCATTATGAGAATATGAGTATTTCATTAGCTGAAAGTTTAGCTAACGCAGGTGAAGGATTTGTGTATCAAATGGCATTTGGTAATGGTGGAACTAGTATTGATCCTACAGGCATTATTACATACTTAACACCAAACTCAACAGGAACTAATGCTAGTTTGTATAACCAAACTTTTATCAAAGTTGTTGATGATAGAAGTGTTAATAACACAGATCCAGCAAGAAATAAAATTGAATCAAGGCACGTAAGCGGCACTAATTATACAGATATTGTTGTTAGTTGCTTACTTGACTATGGTGAGCCAACAGGGCAAGATGCTGTTGATAACGCAACCAACGCTGATAGTTTATATGTATTTGATGAACTAGGCTTAGTAAGTTATAGCCCATCAGGACAAGGTAGACTGTTAACACATGTAATTTTCCACCCAGTACAAAAGAGTTTGAATAGACTTATTCAAATTGATTATACTGTGCGTGTACAAAGTTTATCAGGATTGAGTGAATAATGGCATATACAATTAACTACTCGGACACTAATAAAGGCACTATCTCAATTGAAGATAGTACAATTAATCAGCAAACAAGTCTAGATATTCCTGGACGTAACACTACTAGTTATGGGTCAGTTATTGCAAACAGTTTTTTAAATTTACTAGAAAATTTCGCTAATACAGCGGCGCCAAGAAATCCAGTCCAAGGACAGTTATGGTATGACAGTTCAACAGGCATTGATACTTTAAAACTATACGATGGTACAGGTTGGGTTAATGCTAGTGGACTTAAAAAAGGAAGTACAGCACCAGATGTTTCTAACGCACTACAAGGTGATCTTTGGTCTGATACAGATAACAACCAGTTGTATATTTTTACAGGTAGTGGATGGACACTAGTTGGACCAGAATACAGTGACGGACTATTAACTGGAGCAAAGCCTGTTGTAGTAACAGGTAAAGATGATGTACTTTATACTATCCTACAAGTTGAAGTCGCAGGATCACCAGTATCAATTTATAGTACAAGAACATTCCAACCAAAAACAACTATCGCAGGATTTACAATTATACAACCAGGACTAAACTTATCAAGTTTAAACATTGGCGGATCAGGTGTTAGTAAATTTTTAGGAACAAGTGAAAAAGCAGAAAACCTTATTGTTAACGGAGTAAAGGTTGACGCAAGTAAATTTTTAAGAAATGATGTTACAAGTACATCAAACGAACAACTTATTATTAGTAATAACGCAGGTATACAAGTAGGACAAACTGCTAGTGTAACATTTGACGTACAAGGTACATCAGGTGCTATTACTAACTTAACATCAGGCGCACCAATTGACTTTAAAGTTAATAATTTAGGTGTACAGAAAAATGTTATTAGAATTGACTCAACTGAAAAAGTTGGTATTAATACACTAAGTCCAGCAGAGGCGCTTGATGTATCAGGATCAATTCAAGCAAGTGATAACTTAACTATACAAGGTACAACAGATAGTGCTAGTATTGGTACTGGCGCAGTTAAAATTAGTGGCGGCGTAGGTATTGCTAAAAAACTATTTGTTGGTACAGAATTAAATGTAGCAGGCGAAAGTTCAACAGCAAGTATCCTTCCATTGGCAACACAGAGTCATAGTTTAGGATCTTCAACACTCCGTTGGTCAGCAGTACACGCTGTTGAATTTAGAGGTAACTTAATTGGTAATATTACAGGTACAGTTACAGGTGGTGCTACTAATGCTAATAAATTAACATCAGCAACTACTTTTGAGATATCAGGTGATGTAAGTTCAAATCAGATTACATTTGATGGGCAAGTTGGCGGAACTACAAAAACATTTAACACAGCAATTAGTAATACGTTCATTGCTGGTAAGCAAGCTGTAACAGTTCCTAATAATGATGACGAAATTATCATTAACAGAATTTCAGGTGATGACACAGGTGTGTTTAAGATTTCACAACAGGCACTAGTTAGTAGTGTACCAGTTATACCAGTTGGAACTATTGTACCATTTGGTGGTGTTAATACGCCGGCGGGTTGGTTACTATGCGACGGAGCAGAAGTAAAAATTTCAGATTACTTGGGATTATACAATGCTATATTATTCCAGTTTAAAGATCAAAGCCAGGTTACATCAGGTAATTTTGGTTTACCTGACTTTAGAGGTAGATTTGCTTTAGGTGCTGACAACTTAGGTGGCACAAGTGCTAACAGAGTATCAGATGTTAACGCTGATACAATTGGACTAGCATCAGGTGTTGAAAGTAGAGCAATTGACGTTAAAAACTTACCAGAACACGAACATGATTTAAGATCACCAAAAGGTGCTCAGTTCTATGTTATACTAGATGATAGTGGAGTACAGCAAGATGCTGACACTATTCCGTATGATGCTCCAACAGGATCGCAAGCAGGCCAGGCACGTACTTCATCCGGCGGCGTTCTAAATAGAAGAAATATTCAGTATAACAGTAACACAGGACTAGAAGAATTTGAAACATTTGATATTACTGAACTAGGAACACCATTTAATGTTATGAACCCGTTCTTAACAGTCAAATATATTATCTACACGGGAGTCGGGGGCTAAGATGGCATATCAAATTAATAAAACTAGTGGAGCATTACTTGTTAACCTAGCAGATGGACAAATAGATTCAACATCATCAGATTTATCACTCATAGGTAGAGGATATACAGGGTTTGGTGAAGCAGTTAACGAAAATTTTGTTAAAATACTTGAAAATTTTGCTAACGCATCTGCTCCGGCAAATCCATTAGCTGGACAAATTTGGTGGGATACTAGTGTTTCACGTTTGAAAGTTTATACAGGAACTAATTGGACTACAGGTGGTGGACCTATAGTTAGTCCACAACAACCTGTAATGGTTGCGGGCGACATGTGGATTAACAATGATGCTAACCAACTTTACTTTTTTGATGGCACAGATTTAGAATTAGCAGGACCAATTTATAATGCTTTCCAAGGAAAGTCAGGACCTGAAGTTATAACAGTTCTTGATAACACAGGAACAAGTAGAACGATTGTAAAATATTGGGTAGGTGGAACATTTGTAGGCTTATGGAGCAAAATTGCTTTTACACCACAAAACGTAGATACTATTCCAAGTTTTACAGGTGATGTTGTTAAAGGATTTAACGTTGTTGACGATGACTTTATTTTTGCTGGTACAGCTTCAAAAACATCAGCACTAGTTGATAGTAATAACGTTTCAAGAACAGCGGCACAGTTCCTTGCTAGTGACTCAGATGATGCTACTAGTGGCTCACTTGCTGTAAGAAACAACAGTGGACTTACTATTGGACTAGGTGATAACCACGTTGTTAAGGTTACAAGCCAAGGCGTAATAGCACTTAACGAAGTTTCAAATCAAAACTATACAATACAAGTACGTACATCAAGCGGTATTCAAAGTGCCGTTAGTATTAAGGCAGAAGATAGTAGAGTAGGAATATATAATGATAATCCTTCTTATACATTAGATGTAGGTGGAGATGTACGTGTAGCTGGCAACTTAATAGTAAGCGGCGAAACAGTTAGTGTTGACGTTACAGAATTAAATATTGAAGATAAAAATATTACACTCGCTAAATCAAGTGATAGTACAGTTTTAAATGACACACAAGTTGATGAAGCAGGATTAATTGTACAAAGTTCCGGAGGAAATAAAGAATTCCTTTGGAGATCATCAACATCATCCTGGACAACTAATCAAAGTATTAACTTATTACCAGGAACAAAGATTAAAGCTAACGGAGTTGATATTATTGACGGTACAGGCGCTCCAGGTATTACAAGTATTGGTGCGTTAACATCGGCAAATATTGGTAATATTGCGTTTACTGGCGTTAGATTACAATCAACATCGACAGATTTAAGCGGAAACGGATTAACATTTGATGTAGCAGGTCCAGTAGAACTTACTACAACACAACGTATAACAAATGTAACAGATCCTGTTGGTGCCCAAGATGTTGCTACAAAGAATTATGTTGATAGCCAAATTAATTTAGAAGTACTATCACTAGCATTAGACGTTACAGGACTAGGTACAGCAGGAAGTACTCAACAGCATACAAATATTGCTACTATTGTAAATGATATTGCTCCTGTATCAATAAAAGAGAACGGTACTGAAGCTAGAATACACTGTACAACCACAACAGGTGCTACAGCTACACTAACAGGTGCTTCTTTGAATACAGCGTTTAACGCATCAAACACTTTAGTACAGCAATTAGATAACGATGGTAACGACGATGGGTCGATAAGCGTTATACAAAGTGCTGTATTTAATGACACAACAGGTTCGATTTCTTCGACAGTAACACGAACACTTAAACTATTTAGAATCATTGGCGGAGCTTGGACATATGTTGAAGACTTGACTCCGGGCGCTTTGGTATAAATACATATAACACAATTAGGGGTTTATTTAAATGGCATATGTAATCAATTTAACAAATGGACAACAGTTAACCACAGTTGAAGATGGCACCATTGACCAAAGCACTACTATTAAGCTAGTAGGTAAGAATTATGCTGGTTATGGTGAAATCCAAAACGAAAACTTTGTACATTTGATGGAAAGTTTTTCCAGTGGCAATTCACCAGCTAATCCTTTATCAGGACAGATTTGGTTTGATAGCTCGGTGAAAAAACTAAAGTTTTATGACGGAACAAAATTTAGAACAACAGGTGGTGCTGAAGTAGCTACTACACAACCGGTAGGATTAACTACTGGTGATTTTTGGTGGGATAGTGGCAATAACCAACTATACGCACAAAACGAAGACGGCGGATTTGTCCTAATTGGTCCACAGTCTATAGGTGAAACAGTTAGTGCTATGGTTACAGCACAAGTAAGAGATACTTCACAAAATAACAGAACAATTATTAAAGGTACTGTTGATGACGGAGTTGTGTTTATTGTAAGTAACGCAGAATTTACTATTGACCAAACAGACCCTGCTAACGTAATTACTGGCTATGATGTAATTAGACAAGGTGTTACACTAAGAAATACAACATCAGGTACAAATGGTGTTACAGCATCAGCGCATAGATTCCACGGTACAGCAACTAATGCTGAAGCATTAGGCGGCGTACTTGCGGCAAACTTTGTACAAAATACACCAGGACAAGAAAGTTCATTTGGTGATATTGTTAGATTTTCCGACGCTGGATTTACAGTTGGTGCGGCAAACGATTTAAAGGTTTACATTGATACAGCTGGCGCAGGCAATGAAGGTATTATTGAAAACACTGTAGGACAAAAAATTAGATTTAAAGTTAAGTCTAGTGGGTTTGTAACAACAGAACCATTCCATATTTCATCAGATGGATTAATGCCAACAGCAACTACAACATATGATATTGGTAGTAGTTCAATTAAGTTTAGAAATATATATGCTACATCGTTTAATGGTTTGGCAACTAATGCTACTAACTTACAAGTCGGATCAAATTATAGAACAGGTGATGTTAACCCTACTAATAATACAGTAGCAGTACGTGACTCAAGTGGTAATTTGTCAGCAAATGTATTCAATGGTATTTCAACAAGTGCTAGATATGCTGACTTGGCAGAAGTTTATACAACTGATCAAGACTATCCAACAGGTACAGCAATGTGTGTAGGTGGAGAAGCTGAAACAACAGCGGCAAAAACAAGTAGTCATTGTATTGGTGTTATATCTGCAGAACCAGCATACTTAATGAATAGCGACTGTGATGGACAGGCAATTGGACTTAAAGGTCGTGTTCCAGTAAGAGTAAAAGGTGTTGTAGCAAAAGGTGATCCAGTTTACGCTTGGGAAGATGGCGTATGTTCAACGATTGCGTCAACAGGTTTAGTTGGTATTGCACTAGAGGCTAGTGACGACGAGTCAGAAAAGTTAATTGAGTGTGTACTTAAAGTATAAGTATTAAAAAGGAAGCATTATGGCAGTAGGCGATACAATCACCGCGGCGCGGTACAATAATATTAGAGCAAGAATAGCAGGAGTACTAGGACTAGGATCCGGTGACGAAGGTTACGGGCAAGCAGTAACTAGTAGTACAGTAGCAGTTGGAGCAACAGTAACCGCCTCAGATATGTCAAACCTATCTTCTGATATGACAAAGTGTAGGTTACACCAAACAGGTTCAGTCCCAACAGAGGTAGCAGTTCCTAGTGTTGGCGATACTATTTTAGATTCAAATTCAACTAACAAAGAAGGCTATGCTCAATACGAAGCATTAAGCATTACAGCTCAAGCATCTAGATTAACTGCGGCCGCAAACCAATTAGGTTTACAGTCAGGCACAAGCAGTCAAAGAACAGCAAGCTGGTCAACAGATATTAATCATATTTTTACTGTTACTTTCGGTGGATATTCTGTAACTAACGGCGACGGTAGTACTACAACAGTAAGTGGCGAAAATCATATGCGTGTATATTTTAACGCAGGTGGAACTATTAATTTAAGCGGAACTATTGGTAGTGGTAATTCAACCATTAACAATGACTGGCGTAATTTAATGAATAGTGTTGGTACAGTACAATTTAAAAGATCAACTACATCAAACGGTTCAGTAGGAACTAGTTACGGGTATTCAAATTTACCAACAGGTTATACAACAATCTTTAATAAAACAGCATCAGCATATTCGGCTAATGACTATTTAATTGAAGCAAAAAAGAACGGTAATGTGTTAACATTTAGAATTACATTTAATGAAGATAAAGGTCCTAATCCAAACTTTGACGAAGCAGTTACAGCAACTACAACTAGTACAGCACAGCAAAATAGACCTAATAACTCAAATAGCGTTAATATTACAGCGCCAACTTTCAGTACTACAAACAACCTCTAAGAGTAAATAGTTATACTATAAACTAGGAGTATAACTATGGACGAAAAATTAGAGAAAGCACTAGACTTCTCAAATTTTACTGCTACCCTTAACTCTCAGAAGCGTATACTTCTTGAAACTTATCACGGTGATCTTATTTTATATTACAAAGGTGGGAAGTTTAGTATTACAAAAGAAGTATTAACTTTCTGTCATATGTTAAAGACACCAAACACTGTGTTAATCGATGACAATAATACTCCTATTCAAATTGACGACTTAGAAGACTTTACAACTTTAGCTCATCAAAAGTATGCTGATGCTACAAACAAGTATCTTACAAGTTATAAAGAGATTAGCAAAAATCGTAGTGTAGAAGGTTTGGTACATGTCTAATGGTGTTTTATGCTTTGCTCATAATAACGGAAAAGTTGATTATATCAAGCAAGCAATAGAATTAGCTAAACGTGTACGCAAGTATTTAAACTTACCAACAACTCTAGTAACATCTACAATTAGTGAATTACAAGATACTAATGTATTTGATAAAGTAATTGAAATAGCTGATGACAATAATAACGTGAAGCGTTACTATAACGGTTCTTTACATCATCAACAGTTATCATTCAAAAATAATGATAGAGTAAACAGTTACGATCTGTCTCCGTATGATACTACTCTTGTTCTTGATACAGATTATATTATCTGTAATGATTCTTTTAAACATGCGTTTGATAGTGTACATGACTTTCAAATTTATAAAGACGGTGTTGATTTATGCGAATGGCGAAACTATAAAGAGTTCGATTATATTAACGATACTGGTATTCCATTTTATTGGGCAACTTGTTTTTGTTTTACAAAGACACACGAAACAAAGACATTTTTTAATTTACTACAACATTTAGTAGATAATTGGAAGCATTACGAACAAGTATATAATTTAGGTAGTAGGAATTTTAGGAATGATCATGTGTTTAGTATTGCTATACATATGATGAATGGATTTATAGACGGTGACTGGGCAAAAATTTTACCAGGCAAAATGTTTTATACACTAGATAAAGATATTATTAAAACAATTAATGATACTTCACTTACATTTTTAGTAGAAAAGGAAAAATATACAGGTGAGTATATACTAGCATCAACTAATAATTGTAATGTACATGTTATGAATAAGTTTAGTTTAGGAGAACTTATAAATGACTAAGGGATATATTATGGTAGCAATGGGTGATGACTATGTAAAGCAAGCATACTTGTGTGCTAAAAGTATTATTGCTACACAATCTATTAAAAATGTATCTTTAGTAACAAGTGATGTAGTTCCAGAAGAATATAAATCTGTTTTTGATAAAATTATAGAAGTACCTTGGCATGATAAAGAAGCAAGGAGTTTTTATAAAACAGAACATCGCTGGAAAGTGTTTCATTTAACACCCTATGATGAAACAGTTGTATTAGATACTGATATGATATTTTTAACAGATGTTTCACATTGGTGGAAATACTTCGCACAAAATAGTATAGGGTTTGTTAGCAATGTAAGAGACTATAGAAATAACATTATAACAAATAATTATTATAGAAAAGTTTTTACAGCAAATAATTTACCTAATATTTACTGTGCGTTTCATTACTTTAAAAAAGATGATACAGCATTAAAATATTATAAAACACTTAATAATATATGCGAAAATTATAAAGACTTTTACAAAATATATGCTCCTAAGCAACTACCTGGTTTAAGTAGTATGGATGTAAACCATTCAATTGCTTTATTACATAACGGAATACAGAACTACACATACACATCTGCCTCATTTGTACATATGAAAAGTAAAGTACAAGGGTGGGAAGATTCAACAGATAGTTGGACTGACACTGTTCCATATTATATCAATGATGAATTAAAAATTGGAAACTATAAACAACACGGTCTTTTTCATTATACCGAAAATAGTTTTTGCGAGGAGGCTTTATGTTACATGTAAAAGTAGATACTCCACAGTATATTTGTTTTGATCAAAAAACCGGAGAAATTTTTAGTATAGGTCCTAGTATTGAAGAAGGACATCAGTATATACAAGTTACTGAGGAAGAAATTGAGCCTATTAAATCCTTTAAAGAGAAAATGACTGATTATATTGTAGCATATAATCGAACTGAAAAGAAATTTGTACTAAAAAAGAACATCTATATTGAAAATGAATCTCAATTTACAGAATTACAGCCTGTAGATGAATTAGTTATGTATGATTTGCTTTTAACGGTTGACAAAAAGGCTAAAAGATGTTATATTAGTACAGGTATCGAGTTAATAGATACTATGAAGACTACAAATGTAGATTTACAAAAAGAGATTACTTTTAGTTTTACAAAAAAAGGTGATCCACATGTACTATATGATATGGTTACATTTAATATTGCTAATCCAAAAGAAGCAACAGTTAATGTAGACGGCGTGTATAGTGTATATGCCAGTAGTGACATGGCAACGTGTATGTACAAGGAATTATGATGAAATTAAAAATAGCAGAATTAGATATAATTTATTTAAGTTATGATGAACCAAACGCTGAAGAAAATTATGCCGACCTATTAAGTAAAGTGCCGTGGGCAAAACGTGTACACGGAGTACATGGTAGTGATGCCGCCCATAAAATATGTGCTGAACAAAGTGAAACTGATAGATTTATCACTGTTGACGGCGATAACACTATTGATCAAAAATTTTTAAATCAAACTATTGATCTTGGACAATCAGATATGTCAAAGTGTGTAATTAGTTGGTGTGGCAAAAATATTATCAATGGACTTACATACGGCAACGGCGGACTTAAATGCTGGCCAAAAGAATATGTCTTAAATATGCGTACACATGAAAACGCAAGTCCGGATAATCCACACGCACAAGTAGATTTTTGTTGGGATGCTGAGTATATACAAGTAAGAGATGTATTTAGTACTACACATAATAACGCAACTCCTTATCAAGCATGGAGAGCAGGCTTCCGTGAAGGTGTAAAGTTATCATTAGATAGAGGTGAACGTATTTCTAAAGAAGATTTTTTTACAAGGAATCATTATAAAAATTTACACATGCTATATGTATGGATGATGGTAGGTAGTGATGTAACTAACGGTGACTGGGCTATACTTGGCGCACGTGAAGGACTAATAGCAACAATGTTAGACGATTGGGACTATATTAAAGTAAGAGATTTTAATGAACTAAATGAAGTATGGGCAAATAGAGATGAAATGCCGCCAGAGGTATTAACTGATGAAATTTTTATTAGCGGTTCTAGGATTATTAATGAATTAGAATGTCCTATCGCTATACAACCTTTTACTCAAGAGCAGAGCGAATTTTTTAAAACTGTTTACCAAGGACCACAAATAAGATGAAAACTCCGGAAAATCCTATTATTGTAAAAGACAAACTAGATAGTGTTGGTTGCGGCTTTTGCCTTGCTAAATGGACACAAGTTACTATTCATTTAGGTAGTGGTATCAATCATAGTTGTCATCATGTTAAAGCACATAAGATTGATTTAGAAGAATTAAAAAATAATCCTAACGCACTACATAATACAGGCTTTAAAAAACAAACTAGAAAGCAGATGCTTAATGGTGAACGTCCAGGAGAATGTGATTACTGTTGGCGCATTGAAGATAACACAGATAACTTTAGTGATAGAGTCTATAAAAGCGGAGATTTGTTTAGTTGGCCAGACTTTGATACAATATCAACATCAACCGGAGATGAAGATTTTTATCCTCGTTTTGTAGAAGTTAGTTTTGGAAATGTATGTAATTTTAAATGTGCGTATTGCGGTCCGCCATTTAGTAGTAAGTGGACAGAAGAAGTAAAAGCCAAAGGGCCGTATGATATAAAGACCTGGCAATATAATGTAATTAACCCTGATGAACAACCTATTCCTGAGCGTGAAGAAAATCCTTATATTGAAGCATTTTGGAAATGGTTTCCAGAAGCAGTAAAACATATGACTACTTTTAGAATTACAGGCGGTGAACCTCTCCTTAGTAAACATACTAAGAAAGTGATTCAATACTTAATAGATAATCCACAGCCTAAACTTAAATTTGCTATTAATACTAATGGATGTCCGCCTAAAGGACTTTGGGAAGAATTTACACAGTTAATTAAACAACTAGAAGATACTAAAAGTATTAAAGAATTTACATTGTATACTAGCGCAGAAAGTACAGGTATACAAGCAGAATATAGTAGAGACGGAATGGATTGGCATCAATTTACAGATAACGTTGAATACTTTGCTAGAAATACTAGAAGTAAAGTTAGTTTCATGAGTGCGTTTAATATCTTTAGTTTACCTACATTCAAAGATTTTTTAATATGGGTATTACATTTAAAAGCAACTTACAGTGGAGAAAACAGATGGAACCAACGTATTCTAATAGATATTCCTTATGTACGTAATCCGGCATTCCTTGATATCAAGATTGCTAATCCACAGATAGTAGATGATTATTTAAGACCAGCACTAACGTTTATGGAGCAAAATACTGATCCACGTGGATTTAAAACAGTTGAAACAGCAAAGCTAAAACGTATTGTTGAGGATGTTGATCACAGATTTAACAACAAAGATAAGTTTTGGAAGGAACAACAAGAAGCACAAAATATGTTTTTTAAATTTATTCTTCAGTATGATCGTAGGCGTCAACGAAATTTTTTAAATACATTTCCTGAGTACGAGGGATTTTTTGAGATTATTAAAAATGTATGATATTATTTTTATAAGCTATCACGAGCCAAATGCTGAAGAAAATTTTAAAGATTTGTATGACAGATTTAATACAGTTGGAGTTTTTGGTGATAGGGTTAAACGTATTAAAGACGTTGAAGGTATACACAATGCTCATGTCGAAGCGGCTAAAATAGCAAATACTAGTTACTTCTATGTAGTTGATGGTGACGCACAGGTCGTACAGGGCTTCAAATTTGCTCATACAGCGGAGGAAAGTGATGTAGTACACGTTTATCATAGTAGTAATCCAGTCAACAGTTTAACGTATGGTTACGGCGGTATTAAGCTATTACCTACTACACTTACACGTAATATGGATACAACAACTACTGACATGACTACAAGTATTAGTGATAAGTTTAAAGTAATAGACGAAGTCAGTAACATTACAGCATTTGATACAGATTCTTTTAGTACTTGGAAAAGTGCTTTTAGAGAATGTGCTAAATTAGCAAGTAAAACAATAAACAGACAAGAAGAAGGAGAAACAAATGAACGACTTGAAACTTGGACTACTTATGCTACTGGAAGTTATAAGCGAGATGCGTTACGAGGTGCTCGCGACGGCATGCGCTTTGGCATTTCTAACAGCTCTGATCTTGAGCTAATAAATAATTTTAGTTGGTTAAGGAATCGGTATGAGAACAATTAAAACATTAGAACAACTAAAAAGTGAAGAATACAGGACAGTAGATTTTTATCTATCTAAGTCATGTAATAAGAGTTGTCACTATTGTACCGCTTGGACATTAGAAATGCGTTACTTAGATACTGATATGGATCTAGTAAGAACTATTCTAAAAGGACTTGCTCCGTATAAGACACGTATCTGCTTATTAGGTGGAGAGCCAGGACTTATTAAAAATTTAGATGAAATTATAGCAGAGATCAAAAAATATCCTAATTTAATTCCGCAAGTGTTGTCTAATAGTTTAGTGCGTAAGTTTTATCCACACATACTTGAAGACCCCGAAGTTATCTATATAGAACACTTAATATTAGATTTTTATGATGACCGAATTGAAAAATTAGGAAACTATGATTGGTTTGAACCTAACGATTTAAACAACTACAATCTTATTATTGAAACGCCTGGTTACTTTGAATATAGAGATAAACATGACATAAGTCATATTGATCATAAGAATACAGAATTTAAAGAGTACAATTCAAGATCACCTGACTTTTTTAGTGATCATGAACTAGAGCAAGCACCTGAATTAGAAAGACGTATTTGTGCTAAGTTTCCGCAAGTACCTGTGTTTGATTTTGAAATACAAAAGATTAGACATTGTAGTAGAAAAGCAATTAATGGATCGCGTGAGTTTGATATTACAATAGAAAATATTACTAAAATGATGGAACACGATTTATTTAAATTTGAAAAATATTGTACAGCATGTATGGATATTATTCCACCTCGACCAAAAGGACGTAGACAAGCAATATTAGAAAAAATAGCATTAGAGGAAATAAAATGAAACTATTTTCTGTAGCATTAAATATGCATGACCATAATACTTATAACGGAGAAACACATTTACAAGTCGAAAGACAGACACGTAGAAAACATAATTTAAATACTGATCCACATGATGGAAAGCCTAGTAGAGAATTTTTTGAGCAGTATGTAAAGACAGAAGATGAAACTTTATGTTTTACAGTTTCTAATTTAGGACAAGAATTTGTAATTGATCTTATCGAACAAAAATTTGGTACAAAAGATTTTTTAAATTTTAAACCTACAAACTTATGGGATGCCAGACATTGGAATAACTTTTATTATATTGACCATCATCAAAGTCATGCCGCATACGCTTTTTTAAGTTCTGGATATGAGCAGTCGGACATACTTGCTATTGACGGTAAAGGTTGGAAATTTAATTGTGTGTTTATTGACAAGCACGGACATATACATAATTTATCAGATAAACTATCAATTGGCGGATTGTGGAACAGACTATCACAAGACTTAGGATTTGGTTACTTAGGTGCCGGTAAAGTTATGGGTCTAGCAGGTTACGGTCAGTACGATTATCAAATACATGCTTTAATTGATTATTATATGAACAATGACTTTGAATTACCCGATTGGTCAAAGAAAGTTTTAGATAAGCATTTAAAAGAAGATGTTGCTTATACGCTACAATGGGTAACTGAAGACTTGATTAAAAAATATGTATATCCTTTAAAAACATGCGACAACTTGTGTGTAGCAGGTGGCGTTGCGTACAATGGCTATATGAATGAAATGTTTACTAAGCACTATACAAATGTACATGTTCCACCAGCAGTAGGCGATGAAGGACAAGCACTAGGTACGTATATGCACGCTGACTATGTGTTAAATAAAAATGTACATATACCTAATACAGCATCAGGAAAACATTTTGAATATTCTTTATCAGATAATTTTTCTAACTTAGATATTAAACAAGTAGCACAAAGTATTGCTGATGGGAAAATTGTTGGATGGTTTCAAGGGTTATCTGAAAGCGGTAATAGAGCATTAGGAAATCGTAGTATACTTGCTGATCCTCGTAATCCTAATATCAAAAATATCATTAACACAACTATTAAGAAGCGTGAAGACTTTAGACCGTTTGCGCCAAGTGTGTTAGAAGAACACTATCAAGAATATTTTGATACTAATCAGCCAAGTCCATACATGAGTAGGATTATGCCAGTTAAGTCAGACAAGATTCCGGGTGTAACACATGTTGACGGTACAGCAAGAATACAAACTGTAAACAGAGAGCAAAACGAAAAGTTTTATGATCTTATAAATGAGTTTTATAAAATTACAGGCATACCAATGTTACTTAATACAAGCTTCAACTGCCAAGAACCTATTGTAGAGAATCCATATGAAGCATACGAAACTTACGAAGAAACTGCTATTGATATACTCGTAATAGATGATAAGATGGTTAGCAAATGATAGACGAACAAATTTTTAGAAACGTTGTTAAAGAAATAAAAGAAAATTCAGAATATTCACATGACTTAATTGATTCGTTTAGTGATAATCAATTTTTAGCAAAAGATAAAATTGTTTCGGCAGTATTAGAACATGTTAATAAACAATCAGAAGTTATTATATTCGGAAGCTGGTACGGAAGTATTTTAATTCCAAAATTATCTAAACATGTAAAAGAGATATCCTGTATTGATTTAGATAGCCGTGTCTTAAAAACATCAAAAAATAGATTATTTAATCACCTTAAAAATATAGAATATATACCAGGTGATATTTTTGAACTAGATTTAAAAAGATATCATACTGCTAGTTTAGTTATTAATCCTAGTTGTGAACATATGAGGCCGATGAAAGAATGGCAGTATTGGAAAAAAGATATGACATTTGCGTTAACTAGTAACAACATGTACGATATTGAAGGACATATTAATTGTGTAAGCAGTATTCAAGAATTTAAAGATCAATTACCTAATAACTCTACAATATTAGTTGAAGACGAGATAAAAGATACTAGAGGTACACGTTATATGCTAGTTGGTAGGATTACCGTTTAGTACTACTTTTATATTTTTATCAAACGTAGGAAAATTCCAGTGTTCATCTAATTCGCCTGTTCTAAATTTCTCTGGCACATCTTTGTTTAATACTTCTGAATGTTGAATACGATTTAGTTGTTCATTAGGAAAACCTACACCTACAAGCAATTTAGGATTTTGTTTTATTCCGAGTATGTCACGTATTGGTCTTGTATCTAGTGCCGAACAAATTCCTGTTTTATATCCAAGTAGTCCTGCTGAAAGTATAAGTTCACCAACTGATATGCCCATAGAATATGCTACCTGTTCGCCGTATACTTTTGCCGCATTACTATTTGGATTTTCTTTTGCCGCCCGATGCTGACTTCCACGAGTATTGCCTTGTTCTACAACATATACAAATAGTGCGTTAGCATAAATTTGAGAGTTAGTTATTGACTTAGTATCGTTTTGTATAAAAACATCATTTTCTACTTTAAAACTTTCATCTTGATCTTGTTTATCTCGGATCATTGTAAACTTTTTTGTATGATTATATATTTGTTTAATTATATTTTGATCAGTATATACATGTAAACTATAGTGTGTTTCGTTTTGTTTTGTTGGAGAGTTAACAGCGGCTTGTATAAGTGTATCTAAATCTTCTTGAGGTATAGATTTAGTTAGGTCATAATTACGTTGTGCCCTGTTAGTAATTTTAGAAGCATTTTTTATTTGATCTCTTATATCCATTTTAATATCTTTTCCAAATTTGGTTTAAGGTCTTCAGCAAATAATAATTCAGTTACTTTATTTCTTCTCGGTACATCACAGTAGCCCATAGCACCAATTAATATCGGATTGTGTTTAATTGTTGGAAGTGTAGACCAATGTTTAACTTTACTAGGAAAGCAACCGTTGTAATTAACGTCTATTCCTTTTTCTAAAGCAAACGCAGATAAGTTAGCCGCAAATAAACCTACTTCAGTTGAGGCAGATCTTAATATAGAATCTAGTTCTGATTCGTGCATTTGTTCATAGTAACTATTTTCGTCATTAATAGTTCTTTGTATAAACGGATTAGGTTCACACAATCGTTGACTAAAAATAATTGTGTAGGGAGCGTTTTTTAAATAAAGGAAGTTTGGATTATGACCGTCTTCTGTATGTCCTTTAGTAGCATTTTCGTTTACATTTTTTTTGTTCATTCTAGCCAAGTTGTAACAAGCAAGTTTTTCTTGTTTAGCATTAGGTCCTAGAATAGTAATTTCATAAGGCATAAAGTTCTGCTTTGACGGCGTTACTTTCCAGGCTTTAAATAATATCTCTTCTATGTCACTTTGAGGCGGAACTTCTTCTTTAAATCGGTATACATGTTTTCTTGAATCTAACAGTTGTAATAAATCCATTATTTGTTAAACCTCACTATAGTATCTAAACTAGGTTTGTTTTCCCAGTGTATGTCATTTGGGTCTACACTGTTACTAGCAAAGTAATCTTCACCAGGAGCCACATGCCCAATTTGTACAACCATAATAGGTGCTTCTGTAATGTCAGGAAGACTATCCCAACTTAGCCCAACCTTATTAATATCTTTACTATATCCACCATTCCCATCTTTCCATACCCATTCAGGAAAAGATTTAATATACGAAATTGCTAAGTCATTTTCTAAACAAAGTCCGGCTAAACATTTTATAAACATACCAATTTCAACAGAAGAAAGTTTAGTATTAGATGCTCCTCTATATCTTTTTGGACAAACTTGTGTAAACCTAGCTTCGTCTGTTATGTTATGTAACTTAGCATATTCTTTTATAAAATTATTAGGCTCACACAATCTTTGTTCAAATACTAATACCCAAGGAGACAATCTCATATCGTTGCCTTGGTCATCTAAAACATGTTCGTTAACATTTATGTTGCCCATTGCTGTTTTAATCATTCCTTTTTTATTTTCACTATCCATGTGATTAACAGAGCCTGTTTTAAATAAAGCACATATTTGTCCTATGATTTTTCTTTCTTCTAAATCGTCTGGACCATACGCATGAATCTTAAATGGAAATAAATTTTGTTTTGAAGGAGCAATTTTCATTGTCCGTTTTAATAAATCTTTTATTGTTTCTTTAGAAGGTAACCTTTTTTGATCCCATCTTGCTCGTATCTGTCTTCTCTTGCCAAATAATTCTTCTATCATAGGTTTTCCTTCACTACATTAATAATATCATTTACTTCGTTATCTGTAAGGTAAGCATGTACAGGTAACGATAAAACCGTGTTAGATGCCGTCTTAGACGCTGTGCAAGCGTCTCTCCTGCTGGTTAAGCTGTCGTACATAGTATTTGCGCTCAAAGGTGTTTCGTAGTGTATACTGGCGTTTAAAGCAGTTTTTACACGTTTTCTAGTCTCTTTGTCGTTAAACCGTACTACATATTTATGGTAGTTGTGATTAAGTCCGTTTGACATTGTTTGTGTTACCATAGGCAAATCACTAAATGCTGTATTATATTCTTGTGCTATTTGCTGTCTACGTTCTTGATTACGTTCCGCATGTCGCAATCGTAGGTTAATTATTTCAGCGTTGAGTACATACATGCGACTGTTGTATCCTAGCATACTAAAGTCTTTGTCTTTACCATGACGTCTAATTACTTTTACACGACGAGCAATTTCTTCATCATCTGTAAGTACAACTCCGCCGCCGTTAATACCAGCAATAACTTTGTTACTGTTAAAACTGTACACTGAACAGTCTCCAATAGTACCTGCTCGTACTCCGTGTAAACTACTGCCTAAACTTTGTGCCGCATCTTCAATAAACAATATATTTCTGTCTTTACAAAATTGTTGG
>Ga0181379_1000064_pt1 | contig 49164 bp, 44 predicted proteins | sample 2SPOviralmetaG_FD_130115 | JGI IMG/M metagenome (GOLD analysis project Ga0181379, IMG submission 130115) | Marine viral communities from the oligotrophic San Pedro Time Series (SPOT) site, San Pedro Channel, CA, USA - 2 SPOT_SRF_2009-07-10 | ecosystem: Environmental > Aquatic > Marine > Strait... | reverse complement strand
TTCCATAACGGATAAACCCTTCCCTTTCCAGTCAGGAATTTCTTCTTTTAACTGACTTAAAACCTCTTCTGGAATTGCAGCAGGTCCTGCACAAAAATTATAATTTCTAGACATTTTTTTATTATTTACGAATCTATTGCTAATGCAAGTCCATTTAAAGCTTCGTCTTCTTTTAATTTAATTACTCTTACTCCTTGAGTATTTCTCCCAATTAAACTTATTTCTGAAACTTTTATCCTTACCAACATTCCTTTATTAGTAATAAGTATGACTTCATCGTCTATCACTACTTCTTTTGCTGATATTAAACTTCCATTTCTAGAGGTTGTTTGCATTGCAATTACTCCTTTTGCTCCTCTTTTTGTTTTTCTAAAATCACTTACCTTAGATCTTTTTCCATATCCTTTTTCTGAAACAGTAAGGATTTCCGATTCAGCAGATGGCTTGAGTAATGAAATAACTTTTTGGTCTTTATTGAGAGTAATGCCTTTAACACCTCTTGTATCTCTTCCCATTGACCTGGCGTCGGATTCATTAAAAAATACGGCTTTTCCTGCATTTGAAACAACCATTAATTCTGAACTGCCATTAGTTATTAAGGTGCCAACCAACTCATCGTTCTCGTCTAATTTGATGGCTCTCTTACCGTTTTTTCTAGGTTTTTTAAATTCTGATAAAGGAGTTTTTTTAACTATTCCATTTTGAGTAGCCATAAAAACATAAGCTTCTTCTTCAAAAGATTCTACATCTAATAAACTAGTAACTCTTTCGGATTCGTCTAAATCAATTAAATTTACTAATGGCCTACCCTTTGCAATTCTTGACGCTTGGGGAATTTGATAAACTTTTAACCAATAAACCTTACCCAAGTTTGAAAAACACAATAAGGTTCTGTGAGTGTTGGCAACAATTAATTGCTCTACAAAGTCTTCATCTTTGACAGATGCTGCGGTCTTACCCATGCCTCCTCTTCTTTGAGATTGATATACATCAAGAGGTTGAGTTTTGGCATACCCTAGATTAGAGATTGTCACAACCATATCTTCTGGTTTAATCAAATCTTCTGTTGATAAGTCTAATTTGTCTTCTATAGGTGTTTTCCTTTGATCTCCAAATTCCTCTTTAACAAAAGTTAATTCCTCTTCAATGACTTCTTGCAATCTTTCAGGATTCTCAAGAATTTCATTTAAAGCTGCTATGTCTTGAAGAACTTCTTCGTATTCCTTTATTAAATTATCTTGTTCCAAACCAGTTAATCTTTGTAGTCTTAAATCTAGAATTGCTTGGGCTTGTTTTGAAGATAATTTATAGCTAGCTCCATTCAAACCAAAATCCTCAAAAATATCTTCTGGTTTAGTATCTATTGATCCGGCTTTTTTTATTAATCCATTAATAACTGAGGATTTCCAATTTTTTGAGAGCAGTTTTTTCTTTGCTTCATTTGGATCTTTGGATTTTTTAATTAGATCTATAATTGGGTCTATGTTTGAAAGAGCAACTGTTAAACCTTCTAAAATATGACCTCTATCTTTGGATTTGGCTAAATCAAAAATTGTCCTTCTAGAAACAACTGATCTTCGATGGCCTAAAAATATTTCCAGAATCTCTTTGAGATTCAAGACTTTTGGAACTCGGTCAACAATAGCAACATTATTTATTCCATACGAAGTCTGAAGTTGTGACTGAGCATAAAGATTATTTAAGATTACTTCAGGATTTTGGCCAGTTTTTAGATCAACAACTATCCTTACTCCTTCTCTATCAGATTCGTCTCTAATTTCAGATATACCTTCTATTTTTTTATCTTTTGAAAGATCTGCTATCTTTTCCACTAAATTTGCTTTGTTGACTTGATAAGGAATTTCAGTAACTACTAACTTACTTCTGTCATTTTTATCAGTTTCTATGTCAACTTTTGCCCTAAGAACAATCTTTCCTCTTCCTGTCTTCGCTGCTTCTATGGCTCCTGACTTACCATTAATGATTCCTCCGGTTGGGAAATCTGGTCCTGGAATTATTTCAATTAACTCATCAAAAGAAATTTCTGGATTTTTTAAAACAGCTAAACAACCATTTATAGTTTCAGTTAAGTTATGAGGCAGAATATTTGTTGCTAGGCCAACTGCAATACCTGATGATCCATTTACTAAAAGATTTGGATATGTTGCAGGAAGAACATCTGGAATAAGTTCAGTTCCATCATAATTCTCTACGTAATCAACTGTCTCTTTGTTTATGTCATTAAGTAGAGCATTACTAATTTTTGCCATTCTTGCTTCTGTGTATCTCATCGCTGCAGCTCCGTCTCCATCCATAGAGCCGAAGTTCCCTTGGCCATCTACTAATGGATATCGCATACTAAAATCTTGAGCCATTCTGACTACAGTTTGATAAATCGCAGAATCTCCATGAGGGTGATATTTACCCATTACTTCTCCAACTATTCTCGCTGATTTTAAATGAGGTCTATTCCATTCGTTATTCAACTTGAACATTGCATATAATGTTCTTCGGTGAACTGGTTTTAAACCATCTCTGGCGTCGGGAAGAGCTCTGCCAACGATTACGCTCATTGCGTAATCCATATAAGAGCTCTTTAATTCATCCGTAATATTAACGGGAATTACATCTGAAATAGTATCGTCCATAAAGAAAAATTAAGAAAATTTATTGAAGTTTTAAGCAAAAATAAAGACTCATAAACTGCTCGTATTTTAGCATTTTATGGATATTTTTACTCTTAAAATTTTAAGAATTACGACTTAAATTCTGAAACTAAAGTAGATATAGATTCTTTAGCATCACCAAACAACATCCTTGTATTTTCTTTTAAAAATAAAGGATTATCTATTCCGGCAAATCCTGCTGCCATACTTCTTTTTAGAACAAAAACTGTTTTTGCACGATCTACTTCAATGACTGGCATACCAAAAATTGGGCTACTTTCATTTTCTCTTGCGTCTGGATTTACAACATCATTTGCACCAATAACAATACAAACATCAGTTGTATCCATCAAAGGATTGACATCGTCAGGTTCTGCTAAAAGATCGTACGAAACATTTGCTTCTGCAAGAAGAACGTTCATATGCCCGGGCATTCTTCCAGCCACAGGATGAATGGCATATTTAACTTCACAGCCGTTTTCTTCTAAAAGCTCGCCAAGCTCTCTCACAACATGCTGAGCTTGAGATACTGCCATACCATAACCAGGAACTACTAGAACTGAATTAGCGGCCTCTAAAATTAAGTAAGCATCTTCTGCAGAAATAGGTTTAACTTCGCCTTGAATTTGACCTCCTTTTGAAGAATCCCCAGAAGCCGATCCAAAGCCGCCAAACAAAACATTCGTAAGCGACCTATTCATTGCCTTACACATAATATTAGTAAGAATTAGCCCACTTGCTCCAACTAAGGCACCTGCAACAATCAATACATTATTATTTATTACAAATCCTGCTGAAGAGGCTGCCAAGCCTGAATAACTGTTTAGCAAGGCTATTACTACAGGCATATCTGCCCCACCTATAGGAGCAGTAAGAAGGATTCCTAAAATCAAAGTTACTGCTATTAGGATATATAAAACTGTTGGTCCTGAAAGGTTTAGAAATCCAAATTTTTCAGCATCAGATACTCCCGTGTTTATAACGAGGTCTAAAGCTAATGAAATTCCAATAATTATAAAAACAGAAAGAATTATCTTTTGACCATACAAAATTAAGGGCTTGCCAGAAATTATTTCTGAAAGTTTTCCAAAAGCCAAAAGGCTTCCAGAAAATGTTATTCCTCCAATCAGAACAGTAAATGAGATAGCAATTAATTGAATTGAATTTACATTCGATGGATTTATATATTCAGCAACGCCAACCAATAAGCTTGCCATTCCACCAAAACCATTAAATAAAGCCACTAACTCAGGCATAGATGTCATTTTCACAAAAGAAGAAGCCATGATTCCGACAGCAATTCCTAAAACCAAGGCAATTAAAAGATATTCATATGAAACGATATTTTTTTGAGTAAGTGTAACCAGAATTGCTAAAAGCATTCCTAGAGCGGAAATGATATTACCTCGTTGAGCTGTTTCCGGAGAACTCAGCATTTTTAAACCAAAGATAAATAGTATTGATGCAAATATGTAAGAAAGATTTATAAAGATTGGAGACTGAAAAAATAACATTACTTCTTCTTAAACATTTTTAACATTCGATTAGTTACAAGATATCCGCCAACAACGTTTATAGATGCGAAGAAAACCGCAAAAGTTCCAACTATTATTGACGAAAAAGTACCATCGCCTCCTGAAGCGAGTAAAGCCCCAACAATAGTAATTCCAGAAATAGCATTTGCTCCTGACATCAAAGGAGTATGTAAGGTAGAGGGAACTTTGTTAATTAGTTCAAAGCCTAGAAATACGGATAGTATTAAGACAAAAAGAAGAAGGACTAGTAAAGTTTGAGATTCCATTTATTGCATTATCTCTTTAATAGTAGGGTTAATATATTCTTTTTTGTGCGAAACAAGACAAATGGAAAGAATTTCATCTTTTTCGTCAAGAGTTAATTCCTTGGTTTCTTCATCCCAAAATTCTTCTATTAAGTTATAAATATTTGATGCATATACTTGACTAGAATGAACTGGAAGCTCGCCTGGTAAGTTAGTATTACCAATTATTTTTACTCCATCTACTTCTGTTATTTGATCTGGAATAGAACCTTCTACATTTCCTCCTGTACCAACAGCCATATCTACAATAACCGAACCGGGAGACATTACGGAAACCATTTCCTTGGTTACTAGGGTTGGAGCTGGCCTACCAAAAACCTGAGCGGTGGTGATGACAATATCTGATGAAGCACAGACTTTTTTCATTCCTTCTTGTTGTTTGTTAATTTGTTCTTTTGTAAGTTCTTTGGCATAACCCTGCTCTGTTTCTCCTGTTTCACCTATGTCAATTTTTACAAATCTAGCGCCTAAAGATTTAACTTGTTCTGCAACAACTGGTCTTGTATCAAAGGCTTCCACTTTTGCACCTAATCTTTTTGCTGTTGCAATTGCTTGCAAACCTGCAACACCAACTCCGATAACAAATACTTTTGAGGGCGAAATTGTACCCGCGGCAGTCATCATCATCGGCAAAGCTTTTTCAAGTTCATTAGAAGCAAGTAACACCGCAGAATAACCTGCTAAGTTTGCTTGGGAACTCAAGGCATCCATTTTTTGAGCTCTTGTTATTCGAGGAATAAGCTCCATACTGATTGCCGATATTTCTTTGTCATTTATTTTCTTCACTAAGGATTTTTCATTAAATGGATCTAGAAAACTGATTACTAAAGTGCCTGGTTTTATTTCGTCAAGCTCTTCTTCTGAAAGATTTCTTACGTTACAAATGATATCGGCATCTGAAAAACCATCTTGTCTAGAAACGGATTTAACTCCAAGCTCTTCAAATTTTTCATCAGTAACCCCTAGGTGATTTGAAAGATTTTTTTCAATTAGTATATTTATTCCTTTTTTTTGGAATTTTGTAGCTGTTTCAATTGTTAAAGCAACTCTTGATTCATTAACAGCTTCTTTTGGAAAAAAAATATTCATATAAGATTACGGTTCTTCGTTTGCAAAGAAATGTAAATCTAACATAATGATACGAAAATGAATATCGATCTTAACGAAAAAGAAAAATTTAATAAAATAGCTGAAGAATGGTGGGATCCCTCAGGAAAATTTGCACCCCTACACAAAATAAATCCTTTAAGAGCCAATTATGTTTCAGAAAAAACAGATTTAAAAAATAAAAAAATTATTGACGTGGCTTGTGGTGGTGGATTACTAGCTGAAGCACTATTTAAACAAGGCGGTGAAGTAACTGGTGTGGATATTTCAGATGTAGCAATCCACACAGCAATAAATCATGCAAAAAAGAACAATATAGAAATAGACTATAGATTGTGTGAGGCTGAAGATTTGCTTCCAGATTCTATTGGTTCTTTTGATGTAGTTACTTGTTTAGAAGCTATTGAACACGTTCCTGATCCAAATCAATTAGTAAAAACTTGTTCTGAGCTCTGCAAAAGTGAAGGAGATATTATCTTTTCAACTATCAACAGGAATCCAAAATCTTTTTTATTTGCTATTGTTGGAGCTGAATATATTTTAAATCTTTTACCCAAAGGAACTCACGAATACGATAAATTTATTAAACCTTCTGAATTGATTAACATGATGGAAGCTAATGGACTAGAAGTTAAAGAACTTATGGGGATGAGTTACAACCCAATAACTAAAAATTATTGGCTGGGGAAAAACGTGGATGTAAATTATTTAATTCATGCAAAAAAAATATAAATGTTTTCTATTTGACCTTGATGGTACTTTGCTCGATACAGCTCCAGAATTTTTATCCTGTTTAAATTCATTGTTAAACAAACATAACTTAAATGAAGTTAGTGATAAATTTGTTAGAGAAAGAGTATCTGATGGCGTAGGAAGGCTAATTGAAGATGGTTTCAAAATAAGTTCCCAAAATGCAAAATTTGAAACTTTACGAAATCAATTATTAGAGGAATACCAAAAGAATTTTTTAATTTCTAAGCTCTTTCCAGGAGTTAAAACTGTTTTAAAAAGATTATCTGAAATGCAAATTGATTGGATGATTGTTACAAATAAGCCAAAAAAGTTTGCAGAAGAAATATGTAAAAATTTCAAGTGGAACCAATCATCATTAGGCTTATTTACGCCCGATGATGCAAAAGGAAAAAGAAAACCTAATCCCGCAATTTTAAATATGGCTCTAAAAAATTCAAAGTATGACAAAAATTTAAGTGTCTATGTTGGAGATAATTGGCGAGATATTGAAGGGGCAAAAAATTGCGGGATTGACTCTATTTTGGCTATGTATGGCTATTTGAGTAAAAAAGATGTGTTAAACCTCTCTCCAACAAATAGGATTTCAAAAATTTCGGAGCTAACTTCTTTTTTTTGAATCAATAACCTCTTCGGGATTAATTCTTTTAAAATTTCCTTCCTTCAGATCTTTTGGAAGAAATAATTTTCCAAGTCTAACTCTTTTTAATCTTGAAACTTGATGATCTATTGATTCCCAAAGCTTTCTTACAGATCTGTTTTTGCCAGACATTATCACCAATGCAAACCAAGCATGTGAGGAAGTCTGCTTTCCTTTAACGAGATCAGAAAATTTTATTGTCTCCCCTTCTATTTTCACTCCAGAAACAAGTTTTTTTAAATCTTCGTCCTTTGGAATACCTCTTATCCTTGCTACATACTCTCTTTCAATGTTTTGAGAAGGATGAATTATGTTATTTGCTAGATCTCCATCATTAGTGATAAGTATAATTCCACTAGTATTGATATCTAATCTTCCTATTGATATCCATTTACCTGACTTAGGTTTAGGCAACCTTTCAAAAATATTTTTTCTTAATGAATTGTGGGAACATTCTTCTCCAACCGGTTTGTTGTACATTAACAATTCTGAGACAAACTGTTTTGCAAAAGAGATTTGCTTTCCATCAATAAATATTTTGTCATCTTCAGAAATTTTATCCCCTAATTGGGCTAAGTTATCGTTGATATAGATTCTTCCTTCTTTGATTAAAGATTCAACTTTTCTTCTTGATGAATAGCCGTTTTGAGCTAATAATTTTTGAATCCTTTCTTTAGACAATTTTTATTAATCAGGAATACTCGAAGGAGCTTTATCCAAAAGAGAAATTTGTGCTTCCTCCGGAATATTTTGAATTTCAGGTAATTCCGGTAAGTCGGATAATTTAGATAAATTTAAATCATCTAAAAAGTCTTTTGTTGTAGAAAACAAGGCGGGCCTGCCAGGGACATCTCTATGACCAACTACTTTTATCCAAGATCTATCGAGAAGAGTTCTTATTATTTGACTACTAACAGAGACTCCTCTCACGTCTTCTATTTCTCCGCGAGTAATTGGTTGTTTATAGGCTATTAAAGCAAGTGTTTCCAATAGTGCACGAGAATATTTTTGTGGCTTAGCTTCCCATAATTTTGAAACCCAAGATGAATATTCTTGTTTAATCCTCAGACGATATCCGCTTGCTACTTTAACTAATTCAATCGAATTTTCTGAATACTTAGATTCGATATTTTTTAAAGCATCTCTAACTTCGCTTAGTTCAGGAGGATTAGAACCCTCAAAAGCTGAAATTATATCTTTTTCACTTAAAGGTCTTGATGACGAAAAAAGTAAAGCTTCAATTATCATGGAAAGTTTGTTCATAATCTCAATGCACCTTTTCTTCAACTTTCACGTGAATAGGGCCAAATGAATCAGACTGAACTAACTTAATCATTGAATCTTTTACCAATTCTAAAACTGCTAGAAAAGTTACAATCAGGCCAAGTCTTCCATCAGCTTTTTTATATAAATCATAAAACTCAAGAAAATTTTCGGCTACTAATAGCTCTAAAACCTTTGACATTTTCTCTCTAGTAGAAAGCTTTTCGAATTCTATGATGTGACTACCACGAAGTTTTTGTTTTTCTAAAAGTTCATAAAAAATGTTTGACAACTTATCAAGTTCTAAGGAAGGAAGTCCTTCTTTTGATTCAAACTCAGGGAGAGCTGTGGTTGCAGGATAAAAATCTCTGTTTATCCTAGGAATAGATTCAATTTTAATTGATGCCGTTTTATAGCGTTCATACTCTTGTAATCTTTTGATTAATTCTGCTCTAGGATCATCTTCTGCCTCCTCTTCCTCTATCTCTGGAGGCAACATCATTCTGGACTTAATTTCAGTAAGATAAGCTGCCATTAAAAGGTACTCTCCAGCAAGATCAAATTGCAGCCTCTCCATCAATTCAATGTATTGCACGTATTGAGAAGTTATTTCAGCAACATTTATATCTAAAATATTCAGATTTTGTTTTCTTATAAAATATAGAAGTAAATCAAGAGGTCCTTCAAATGATTCTAAAAAAATCTTCAGTGCATTTGGGGGTATGTAAAGGTCATCATGAGGCAGAAATACCTGCTCTCCGTTTAAAGTAGCAAGGCTAAACTCTGACTGTCTAGGATCTTGTTCCTGCTGTTTTTTCATAAGATGATGCCAATTATAGTTTAAATAGCCAAAATTACACAAAATATTGTGTTTTAGCATGCAAAAATGTCTATATGTGGTTTTTCCAGAAGTTTGTTATTGGATATCTTCTGTCTTTTCCAAAATTTCTAGAAGAAATTTTTATTCCCAGAGGTACTTGTCTTCTCTTATACTCATTGAAGTCTATTAAGTCTATAACTCTGTTTACATCTTCAGAGTTAAAGCCTAGTTCGATGATATCTTTTTTTGTTTTATCTTCTTCAACGTAAAGTTTGATAATTGGGTCTAAAACATCATAAGGCGGTAAAGAATCACTATCCTTTTGATCTTCAGACAACTCTGCACTCGGCTCTCTGTCAATTATCCTTTGCGGGATAACTATACCTAAAGAATTTCTATACTTTGCTAATTCGTAAACAGTATTTTTATAAACGTCCCTAATTACAGAAAAACCACCAGCAGTATCTCCATAAAGCGTAGAGTAGCCAACTGCGGATTCGCTTTTATTACCTGTTGTTAGAACTAGATAGCCTAAGTTATTAGACAAAGCCATCAGGGTCACTCCTCTGCATCGGGATTGAAGGTTTTCTTCGGTTTTATCTGATTCTTTTTTTACTATAATTTTATCTAGAGAATTTTTAAAAGAATTAAACATCTCTGAAATAGGAACCACTTCATGAGTGACACCAAGGTTCTCAGCTAATTCCTTTGCATCTTCAATGCTAATATCAGCGGTATATTTAAAAGGCATCATGACCGTATGAACTTTTTCTGACCCCAAAGCATCTGAAGCAATAGCAGCAGTCAATGCTGAATCTATACCTCCAGAAGAACCAATTAAAATACCTTTAAAATTATTTTTACTAACATAATCCTTTGTTCCTAGAACAAGAGCATCATAAATATCCTTTATGCTTTCTGAGGTGCTTATAGGATTTGAACTTATGTTTGAAAGAGTTTTATCTTTGAATTCTAAATTGAAAGAATCTACTTTAAAACTATCAAGACGGTGAACAGAATCTTTGGAGTTTACAATAAGCGAACTTCCATCAAACACTAAATCGTCTTGTCCTCCTACCTGATTGGTATAAATAATTGGTTTTTTATATTTTTTGAAATAATCGCAAAGCATCTCTTCGCGGAGCATTTTTTTATCAACAGTGTATGGAGAGGCGCTGATATTTATTAAAAAATCTATTTCGCCCTGACAAATCTCTTTGGTAAGGCTTCCATTCCAAATATCTTCACAAATAGAAATTCCAAACCGAATTCCATTATCTGTAAATATTTCATTAGATGAGCCACTTTTAAAATATCTTTTCTCATCAAATTCCTTGTAATTAGGAAGAATTTGTTTTTTATAAGTATTTGAGATTTTACCTTCGCTTAGAAAAAAGGCTGCGTTAAAAAGATTATTATTTTCCCTAAGGGGACTCCCAATAACTATAGAAATATTTATAGCTAACTCCGCAAGCAATGCAATTTGCTTTTCATTTTCATTCAGAAAGTCCTCTCTTAAAAGCAAATCTTCTGGAGGATATCCTGTTAAAAACATCTCAGAAAATATGATAAGACTAACTTTCTCAGATTTTGCTTTTTCGATGTATGACTTCGCTAATTTAAAATTACCTTCTACATCCCCAACTTTTGGATTTTCTTGAATTAATTTTATTTTGTACATCGCTTAATTAAAGCTTTTATTTAAATTTAGAAGAGATAAAATCAACGGTCAAATGAAATATTTAACGGATAATACCAGAATAACAGGTCTTATGGAGGTATCTCCTCCCGTAGAAGTTATAAATAAACTTCCAATTTCTGCAAAAGTATCCGAATTGGTATTTAATTCTAGAAGAGAAATTTCGGATATTTTGCACGGAAAAGACGATAAATTGGTTGTTGTAGTTGGTCCTTGCTCAATTCATGATACTAAGGCAGCTTTAGAATATGCAAAAAGATTAAAAGTACTTAATGACGCGCTAAGTGATCAATTAAAGATAGTAATGCGAGTTTACTTCGAAAAACCCCGAACTACTGTGGGTTGGAAGGGTTTGATCAATGATCCTAACCTTGACAATAGCTATGACGTTAACAAAGGGTTAAATCTTGCAAGAAAAGTTCTTTTAAAGATCAATGAAATTGGCCTTCCAGCAGGTACAGAATTTTTAGATATGATAACTCCTCAATATATTTCCGATTTAATTAGCTGGGGAGCTATTGGTGCTAGGACAACAGAAAGTCAGATTCATCGAGAACTTGCGTCAGGTCTTTCTTGTCCAGTAGGTTTTAAAAATTCTACAAATGGCTCTATTCAGGTAGCAATCGATGCTATTGGTTCTTCTTCAAACAGTCATATTTTTCTTTCCATAACTAAAGAAGGAAGATCTGCTATTTTTAATTCCTCTGGAAATAAAGACTGTCATGTGATTTTAAGAGGAGGTGAAAATCCAAACTATTCAAAAACTCACATTGAAACGGTTCACAGAGACTTAACAAAAGCTAACTTAGCTCAAAAGATTATGGTCGATATGTCTCATGGAAATAGCCAAAAAAAGTTTAAAAAACAACTTATGGTAAATAAAGATATTGCAGATCAAATCTCTTCCGGTGATCAAAGAATTTTTGGGGTTATGATTGAAAGTAATCTCGAGGAAGGAAATCAAAAAATTGACTCTTTAAAAAATCTTAAATACGGCCAAAGTGTTACTGATGCCTGTGTTGGCTGGAAAGATACTGAAGTAATGCTTAAACTATTAGCAAAAGCAGTTGAAACAAGGAGAAAAAAACTTAAGCAGACAGCCTAAGTTGATGAGTAAAGAATCGAGCTTAATTCATTTTGATAAAGACATAGCCAAAAGCATAGGTCTTAAAGAAGCTATAGTTTTTCAGGAAATTAAGAATCATAAATCTTTATCCCTTTCAAATTTAATAAAACAAATTATATTTCTTGACGAAAAAGAGTTAATCGTAACCTTAGAAAAATTATTAAAAATTAAATTAATCAAAGAAGATTCAAAAAAAAATATTTATTCGGTTTTAAAAACAATAACTTCACACGAAGATAGAAAAAAAAATATTCCCCAGAAATTTATTCCTTCAAAAAGCGTAATAAAAGAGGCTAAAAGTCTTGGTTTATCAGAAAGTTTTATAAAAAGTAAAATTCCCGAATTCAAAACTTATTGGCTAGATAGACAAGACGGAAGTTTTTCTTGGGACTATAAATTTTTAAAATATATTGTCAAAGAATGGAGAGTAGAAGAGCAAAAACTTCATAAAGAATCTAAAATGAGTCCTATCAATCAATCCTGGAAACCCTCAAAGGAAGCTTTAAAAATTCTTGAATTAGCTGATATAGATAAAAAATTTGTTAATGATGCCTTACCTGAGTTTGTACTGTACTGGAATGAGAGAAACGTATCATCAGATTCATGGAATAGTAAGTTTTTAAATCATGTAAAAAATCAATGGATTAGATATCAAAATTTAATATCACATGTAAAAAAACCAACGCAAATGAGTGCAAGTTGGAATCCTTCAGATGATTGTTATGATGTTTTAAACTTAGCAAAAATAAATAAAAACTTTGCAAAATCCCAAATTCCAGAATTTAAGCTATATTGGCTGGAAACAAAAGAAATGAGAAATTGTTGGAATTCTAAATTTATTCAACATGTAAAATTTAAGTGGAACACTAAAAATGGAAGTTCAAAGAATGTATTATCAAGGTTAAAAGATTATGAATGGGCAGTTAACTTCAAAAATTAATATTCCAAAAAATCCGGTTGAGCTAATAAATTTAGTCTTTGCTGAGTTGGAAATTACTTTTCATAATCAATTTCATAAGGCTTTTCCAGATGAAGAAACCTTGAATTTGGCAAAGCAATTGTGGCTGGCAAAACTTGAAAGATTTGATAATGAACTTATTTTCGAAGCTATTGATAAGATAATTGAGAGTTCAAAGTACCTGCCTTCTTTGAGTGCAGTTTTAAGCGAGATTAAAGAGCTTATTATAAAGAAAAAAAACATTCCTTCTTCTGAGAAAGCATATTTAGAGGCAAGTTCTTTAGGAGAAGTAAGTCCTCTTGAGTTTGCTTGGTCTCATCCTTTTGTCTATCATGCTGGAACAAAGCTCGGCTGGTATAGACTTAAGACTGAAGCAGAATTTTATATAAAAAAAGAATTTATAAAGATTTATGATGAGATATTAAATTCTACTGAATCTGAAGAGAATTTTTCTAAACTTCCGCCTTCTGAAACTCCTAAATTAAAGGAAAAACCCTTATCTAAAGAAAAACAAATACTAAGGCTAGAATCCTTAAAAAAGAAGTATTTATAATATATTTTTACTTGATATAATCCATTTTCGCCTCATCTAATAGAAGAGGTTAATCAAATGAATTTAATAAATAAGTTCCTACAAAGATCCAATTTAGAATGGGCTTCAATTTTTATTGGTTTCGCTATCATTTGGATGGTGTCCGGCTTATTTGTGCAAGAGCCAGCTGCTCCGGCTCTGAAAGAAAAGAAAGAAGCAATTGTAAGAGTTATTGACCAAAAAGCAGAAAATTATTCTAAACAAATCGTCATTAAAGGATTTACAAAAGCAGATAAGAAGGTTTTCGTGAAATCAGAAACCTCTGGAAAAATTATTGGGTTACCAATTCCGCAAGGAACATCCGTTAAGAAAGGGGAAGTTATCTGCTCCCTTTTTGTTGCCGAGAGGCAATCAAATTTTGACAAGGCTGAACTCGACTATAATTCAGCAAAAAAATTATACGAGGAAGAGCTTTACTCTTCAAAACAACTTCAAAATGCAAAATCGAATTATGAAAGAGCCAAGCTTGAATTAGGTTATGCAAGTATCAAAGCCCCTTTTGATGGCGTGGTAGACAAAATAGACTTAGACGTTGGAGATTTTTTAAATCGTGGATCCACTTGTGCAACTGTTTTAGATTTAGATCCTATGATCGTCGCTGGAGATATATCTGAAGATGAGTTACAAACTATCTCAAAAAATAGTGATGTTTATATTGTTACAAACGATGGTCAAGAATACAAAGGAGAAGTTACTTTTATCTCCTCTTCTGCAGATGAAATGATGCACACCTTTGATATTGAAATTTCAATTCCTAATTCCTTAGGGAATATTAAAGATGGTCAAACAGCAAAAGTTGTCGCATCTGCAATTCCTCAGCCTGCTCATATTGTGCCACTTTCGATTCTCAGATTAGATGAAGCTGGAAACTTAGGAGTTAGAGTAGTAAATAAAGAGAACTTAGTTGAGTTTTATAAGGTTGAAATCATCCAAGATACTGAGAAAGGTGTTTGGATTTCTGGCCTTCCCTTCAATTCCAGAATCATTACTGTTGGACAAGACTACGTAAACAATAATGAAAAAGTTGATATAGCTATCGACTATAGAACAAATAAAGATGAAAACGTTAATTGATTTTTTTGTTGATCGTTATAAAGCAACTTTTACATTTTTAACTTTTATTCTGGTTTGGGGCTTAACATCAGTAATTCAAATACCAGCTTCAGCCTATTCGGATATAAATATTCCTTATGTCTTTGTTTCTACATTTTATGATGGTGTTTCAGCTCAAGATGCAGAAAGACTTGTTACCAGGCCAATAGAGCAGAAGCTAAAAACTGCTGACGAACTCGTAGATATACAATCTTACAGTAGACAGAATATGTCCTATGTAATTTTAGAATTTCCTGTTGAATATTCTAAGGACAAAGCTGTTCAAGATATTAAAGATCTTATTGATGAAGTTAAACAAGAGCTGCCTTCAGAGTCCGATGATCCAGTAGTAAAAGAGTTTACTTTAGATGAATTTCCAATCTTAGATATCAATCTAATGTCTAATTCTTCAAACCAAAGAGAGCTTTTAGCATTCGCAAGACAATTACAAACAGCAGTAGAAACAATACCAGAGGTTTTGGAAGCAGATCTTAGAGGCGTTCCAGACGATTTATTAGAGGCTTCTATAGATAAAACAAAATTAGAAAGCTATAACGTCTCTCCTAGAGATTTATATAATGCTATAGGCGATGCCAATAGAGCTATTCCTGCGGGCGACCTAAGATCTGCTACTGGAAAGTTTTCTGTTTTAGTTCCTTCTGTATTTGAAGATGTTACTGATGTAGAGAATATACCAATTATAGAAAATGATGGAAAAGTCATAACATTGAAAGACTTAGTGACTCTCAAAAGGACTTTTAAAGACCGAGACTCTTTTTCTAGAGTAAATGGAAAAGAAGCAGTGACCGTTTCTGTAATGAAAAGACAAGATGCTAAAGAAGTTGTAGCAGCACAAAAAGTAAACTACGTTTTAGATGAGTTTCGACCTCTTTTACCAGCTGGAGTCGAAGTAATTATCACTCAGGATAGAACTGGCTGGTCTTCTATGATGGTTGGAGAATTGGGAGGAAATATACTGACCGCGCTTATTTTAGTTATGGCAATTGTAGTTGGCACTATGGGTTTGAGATCTTCAACTATGGTTGCTATGGCCATTCCAACTTGTTTTCTTTTTGCTTCGATTTTTTTAGCTGCAATAGATTACAGCTTTAATTTTATGGTTTGTTTTGGACTATTAATATCTTTAGGGATGTTAATCGATGGTTGCGTTGTAGTGGTTGAATATGCTGATAGAAAAATGGCTGAAGGCTTTGATAGGATTGAAGCTTATAAATTTTCAGCAAAAAGAATGTTTTGGCCGGTGACAATTTCTGTTGGAACGACTTTATCAATATTTGTACCAATGTTCTTTATGCCAGGCATTTCAGGGCAATTTTTAAGACCAATGATAGTTACATTGTTTATTGTTTTGGTGGGATCAATATTGTATGCCCTAGTCTTTACTCCAGCAATTGGATCTAGGTTTGGTAGTTTGGGAATTAGAAAGTCAAAAACTTTAGAAAATGCCGCAGTTCTAGAAAATGGTGATCCAACCGAAATAGATGGTATAACGGGTTTATATGCAAAAGCCTTAACAAAAATTATTCGATCTCCAGCGAAATTCATTGTTTTTGTTATTTTTACAGTTGTAACAATTTTTATGTTGTACGGACAGCATGCTCCGGGAAGCAGATTTTTCATTGAAGAGGAGCCAATGGAGATGGAGGTTAAAATTGAGGGCAGAGGAAGTTTCGCTGAATTAGAAAAACTGGGTTTTTTAAAAGAAATTGAAAATATTGTTTTAAGTATTCCTGGCCCTAGTTCCATATCTCTGAATATGAATGGTGTAGGTGATCCAAGAGAAAGAGGTAATTCGGATGAAATAGGAACTATTTTTATTGAAATGCCTTTTGAAAAAGATCTTCAACGTTCAGGCTGGGATGTATATGATGAGCTTCTAGAAAAAACGAAAGATATTCCTGGTTTAGTAGTAAATGCAAAGGTAAGGGAAAATGGGCCGCCTACAGACTCGCCAATAGAGATTGATGTATTTGGTAAAGATTTTGAGTTAGTAAAAGAAGCCTCAATAGCGCTAACAAGATACATGAAAGACTCTGTTCCGGGAGCAAAAAATGTTTATAACACCATTCCAACAAATCTATTGAAATGGACAATTAAAATAGATAAAGAAAAAGCAAAACAATTTGGAGTAACAACACAAGATATTGGCGCTGCCATACAATTCATGACAGCCGGTGTAAAAGTAGGCGAATACAGACCAGCCGATTTAGATGAAGAAGTTGACATCAGAGTTAGGTTTCCCGCTGACCAAAGGAGATTAGATCAGTTTGATGACTTAACAGTTAATACCAGATTTGGACAAGCGCCTTTAAGTAGCTTTGTACAAATTGTTCCTGCATATATTCCTCCTTCAATTAGAAGAGTCTCAGGAGAGAGAGCTTTTACTGTTGCAGCTGAATATGCGAAAGGCGCACTAGTAGAAGATGTGATTCCAAAAATTGAACAATGGATATCAGATAATAATGAGTACGAAAGGTTGCAATTTAGATTTGGTGGACAACAAGCAGAGTCAGATGCAAATTCAGCATTCTTCTTATTTGCTTTCATAGTTGGAATATTTTTAATGTCCATCTTATTGATGGTTCAACTTAATAGCTTTTATCAAGTTTTTATAATAGTTTCTGCTGTAATTTTGTCTACTGCCGGAGTTCAGCTCGGATTATTAGTTACACAACAAATTTCAAGTGCGCTATTTACCAGTTTAGGGGTTATTGCCTTGGCAGGAATTGTGGTGAACAACAATATTGTACTGGTAGATACCTATAATGTAATTTCTAAAGAAAATCCTAATCTATCTAGAGAGCAAATAGTAATTCGTACTGCTGCACAAAGATTGAGGCCAATTATTTTAACTACGGCAACAACGGTGATTGGCTTATTGCCTTTGGCATCAGGAGTTGGTGTAGATTTTTACCAAAGAGATATTGAAATTGGCGGAAGAGTTTCTGAGTGGTGGCAACCCATGTCTTTTGCTGTTGTTTGCGGGCTCTCTTTTGCTTCAGTGATTACCTTGTTCTTAACTCCTTGTTGGCTTATGCTACCAGTCAAAATAAGAGAAAGTATTTATAAATTAAAAACCTTATTCGTAAAGTCAGCAAGTGAACGATAAAACAAAAGAAAAAAGTCTAGATTTTGAAAAATCTTTAGAAAAACTTGAAAAGATTATCGAAGCCCTTGAAGATGGTGAATTGCCTCTTAACGAATCAATCAAAACCTTTGAGGAAGGCGTTAAGTTAACCAAACACTGTCAAGACCTTCTTTCCAAAGCTGAATTGAAAATTCAAAAGCTTTTAGAAAAAGATGATGGCTCTCTTGATCTAGAAGACTTTGATGATAAGTAATACTAAAGATTATCCTTTCAAAGAACTTCCTTTTTTAAAAAAAAACTTAGGGAGAATAGAAAAAGCAATCTCGAAATCTCTGCCACCAAAGCAACTTTCAAAAATTTCTAAAGCTATTCACTATTCAGTATTGAATGCTGGAAAAAGAATTAGACCTCAACTTGTTTTATTAATGGCTGATTCTCTTAAAGTGAAAGTTAGCTCTAAAACAATAGATCTCATGGCAGCTTCTGGAGAGTTGATACATTGTTATTCATTAATTCATGATGATCTACCATCCATGGATGATGATGATTTCCGTAGAGGAAAGCTTTCTTGTCATAAAAAATTTGATGAAGCGACAGCTATTTTGGCTGGCGATGCAATACAACCTTTAGCTTTAGAAATTTTAACGACCATTGAAGATAAAAATCTTAAAGCTGAAAAGAAACTTAAAATCATCAATTTATTTGCTAAAGCCTGTGGTCCAAAAGGTATGGTTGAAGGGCAAAGTAGAGACTTAGATGCTGAAGGCAAAAAAATTACCCTTAGAGAGTTAGATGAAATTCATCATCTTAAAACGGGAAAACTTATCGAAGCTTGTGTTGAATCTATTTGTACGCTCAAAGACGACTTACCTAAAAGTCATAAAAAAGCCTTTCTGGATTTTGCTAAAAAATTTGGTCTAGCTTTCCAAATCAAAGACGATATTTTGGATGTAACAGGAGATGAAAAAATTATCGGTAAGCCTATAAATTCTGATTCAAAGTTGAAAAAAGCATCTTACCCTTCCATCATTGGGCTTAAGGCATCGCAAAAAAGAGCAGAAAAATTATGTAACGATGCCCTTTCGACACTAACGAAACTTCCCTACGATACAACGAATTTGATATTGCTTTCAAATTATATTGTTTTAAGAAATAAATAATGAAAACTTTTTCTGAAATACCTAGTTTACTTCCAGAAACTCCTTTATTGGATAGGGTAAATTTTCCTAAAGATTTAAAAAATTTTTCAAAACAGGAGTTGCTTCAATTATCAGATGAATTGAGAGAATTCTTAATCTTTTCTGTTTCGAAAAGCGGAGGTCATTTTGGTGCTGGTTTAGGAGTAGTAGAGCTTACTGTTGCATTGCACTACATTTTTAATACTCCTGAAGATAATTTAGTTTGGGACGTTGGTCATCAAAGCTACCCGCATAAAATTCTTACTGGGAGAAAAAAAGAAATTGCATCAATAAGATCAAAAAATGGTCTTCATCCTTTTACAAATATTAGTGAAAGTTCTTACGATGCTTTTGGGACTGGCCATTCGAGTACTTCTATCAGTGCTATTTTAGGAATGTCTGTTGCGGAACCTTTGAAAAACCATGTGGCGATCATAGGAGATGGCGCCATGACAGCTGGAATGGCTTACGAAGCTTTAGCTCATGCAGGCTCTATCGACTCAAATCTTTTAGTTATTTTGAACGATAATAGTATGTCTATTTCAAAAAATACCGGAGGGTTTTCAAATTACTTGGCAAGAATCTGGGCTAGTAAGTTCTATACATCAGTTAGAGAAGGAGGCAAAACAGCTTTAAGATTTATTCCTTCTGCAAAAAGTTTTGCTAAGAAAGCTGAAACTCATTTAAAGGGTATGTTAGCTCCTGGAACCCTTTTTGAAGAACTTGGCTTTAATTATATCGGCCCCATGGATGGACATAATTTAAAAGAGATGCTTAGAACTTTAAAAAATCTCAAAGATTTGAAAGGTCCTAAATTTTTACACTTAATTACCAAAAAAGGAAAAGGGTTTGAGCCTGCTGAAAAGGATCCAATTGAATTTCATGCCTTGAATAAAATTGAAGAAGCTCCTAAAAAAAGTAACGGTAAAAAATATTCTAATGTGTTTGGAGAATGGTTATGTGAAAAAGCTAATACTGGTGATGACCAATTAATGGCAATAACGCCCGCTATGTCTGAGGGATCAGGTATGAATGAGTTTGCTGAAAATTACCCAAATAAATTTTTTGATGTAGCTATAGCAGAACAACATAGTATGACTTTTGCCGCCGGACTAGCAAAAGCAGGAAAAAAACCAGTTTTAGCAATTTATTCAACCTTTTTGCAAAGAGCATATGATCAATTAATTCATGATGTTGTTTTACAAAAATTAGACGTTACTTTAGCTATTGATAGAGCAGGCTTTGTGGGAGGAGACGGTGCTACACACGCAGGGATTTTCGATGTTTCATTTCTTAGATGCATTCCAGATATAGTGATCATGAGCCCCTCGGATGAAAATGAATGCTGGAAAATGCTAACCACAGCTTACGAATATTCAGGTCCTGCTGCAGTAAGATATCCCAGAGGAGAAGGGCCTGGTGCAGAAATAGATACTAATTTTGATTCTATTGATATTGGCAAGGCAAGAACGCTTAGAGAAGAAAACTCGGATATAGTAATTTTCTCCTTTGGCAATATGCTGAACCTATCTGAAGAAATTGCCAACGAATTACAATGTTCTTTAATAGACATGAGATTTATCAAGCCTTTAGATGAAGCTCTTATTGAAAAATGTGCCAAAAAATATAAGCACTTGATCTCAATTGAAGAGAGTGTAATTTCTGGAGGCGCAGGTTCAGCGGTGAACGAATTTTTATCAAAACTTGGTTGCTCTGAAAAACTTAAAATTTTTGCAATTCCTGACGAGTTTCCTATTGTCGGCAACCAGGAAGATCAAAGAGAAGCAGCAGGATTAACCAAAGAAAAAATAATGATTCAGCTAAATGCTGATTTGAATCTAAAAAATATTGATAAAGAAGTTTCCGCCTAACAAACTGAGCCCTGCAAAAACACCTGCTACTAAATCGTCCAAGACAATTCCAAAACCTGTCTTAAAGTTTCTATCTATAAAGGAAATGGGATGGGGTTTTAAAATATCAAAAAACCTAAAACTTAGAAATAAAATAAATGTTGCTAAAAAAGTACCTTCTTCCCATTCTGAACTTGAAAAATCATATAAGTCCAAAAGCGGAAGAAATAAAAAAGAAGTCCATAAGCCTGAAATTTCATCAATGACAATAGATTTTTGATCTCTATTAGTTAAATTTTTAGTAGCAATTTCACAAGTAATAATCGAAATCAAAGAAAATAAAAGGAGAATTAATGTAAACACTTCAAAACTTAGTTGAAAAAAAATAAATAAATAGAATAGCAATAAGGCAGCTAGTGAGCCCCAAGTTCCTGGAGCAAATGGAAGTAGGCCTACTCCAAAAAAAGTAGATATCAAATGAGAAGGTTTTTTTAAGGAAGGAAAATTTTCCATTATCTAAAATGATTGTAGCTTTTTTGAGGCATTTTTAGATGTAAATCCCCCTTTTTAATTCTGATGTTATTAATTTTTTTAATTTCACCAATTTTATATAACTTCATCTTTAATTTATCTTCGATGTTTTTTATTTTCTTTTCTTTTGATTTTGGCACTGTGAAACAAAGCTCATAATCGTCTCCCCAAGTTAGAGCATTTTTGTAAGTTCCTTCATAAGGAATAAGTTCTATATCAATGTCCGCTCCAACTTTGCTTTGTTCACAAATATGGCCTAAATCTCCAATTAGACCATCTGAAATGTCTATACAGCTATTTGCAATTTTTCTTAACTCTTGCCCTAAAGATAAATTTACTTTGGGTTTTAAATATTTTTTTTTGTATCTTTTTTCTTTTGCTGAAAGGTTATTTTTTTTTGACTTAACAATCTCTAGTCCAAATTTTGAAAGACCTAAAAATCCACTAACATAAATTGAATCTCCTAATTTAGCCCCCGATCTGGATAAGAAGTATTTTTTTTTAACTTCACCGCAAGCGCCAACAGAAACTGAACATTCTTTTCCTCTGCTTAAATCTCCTCCCAAAACAGGAACTCTATAGTCTTTAGTGAAGAGCCTTATACCTTTAGCAAATTTTGCTAACCAAGATGATTGTTTGGCAGGTGTTACTAAAGAAATTGATAGCCACTTGAGTGCTCCGCCGCAGGCGGCAATGTCACTCGCAGCTACGCTACAGGCTCTATAGGCTATAAGTTCTGGATCAAGTTTTTTTGGAAAGTGAATGTCAGAATGTGATACATCTGTAGAAAAAATTAAATCTTCGTTTGAAGCTTTAAAAAGGCCAGCGTCATCTCCCGGTCCTATTAAAATACCTGAGGAGTCAAGAAATTGACTCCCCAGATTTTTAAAATATTTTTGTAGAATTAAGAATTCATCCGATTCTTTCATCGAGAATCGGATAAATAATTAAGCTTCGTAAGCTTCAAAAAGACCAGTGGCTCCCATACCGCCGCCAACACACATTGTGACGATTCCGTATTTTCCGCCTCTTCTGTTTAGCTCTCTAGCAACGTGTCCCACTTGACGTGATCCAGTCATACCAAAAGGATGGCCTATAGAAATTGAACCACCATTCACATTAAGTTTTTCTGTAGGCAAACCTAATTTATCTCTAATATGCACAACTTGAGATGCAAAAGCTTCGTTAAGTTCCCACAAATCAATATCTTCAATTTTAAGATTTGCCGAATTAAGCAACTTAGGAATTGAATAAACTGGACCGATTCCCATCTCATCAGGCTGACAGCCAACGACAGTAAAACCTCTAAAATAAAGTTTTGGGGTTAAACCTAATTCTTTAGCTTTTTCTTCACTCATTACTAAAGTAACCGAAGCGCCATCAGATAATTGTGAAGAGTTTCCAGCTGTTACCGAACCGTTTTCAGGATCAAAAACAGGTTTTAAAGATGCCAAACCTTCTAGTGTTGTTTGCGGACGATTACAATCATCGCGATCGACTGTAACTTCAACATCTTTCTCTTCGCCAGACTCTTTGTTAACTAGTTTCATGACAGTATCCATTGGAACAATTTCATCGTCATAAAGCCCTGCTTCTTGAGCAGCAGCAGTTCTTTCTTGACTTGATAAAGCGTACTCATCTTGAGCTTCTCGAGTGACATCGTAACGTTTGGCAACGCACTCCGCAGTTTGCCCCATAGCATGATAGATGCCAGGCACGTCAGCTGCTAATTTGTCGTTAACGTACATATGCATGTTGGTATTTCCTTGCGTTGTTGAAATAGATTCAACTCCTCCGGCCATGATGCAATCACTGAAACCACTTTGAACTTGAGTTGCAGCCATTGCTACAGTTTGTAAGCCTGAAGAACAATATCTGTTGACAGTAGTGCCGCCAACTTCAATTGGTAAATTTGATAATACTGCAGCGTTTCTAGCAATATTATGTCCCTGCGCACCTTCTGGTGCTCCACAACCTAAAATCATATCTTCTACTAAAGAAGGGTCTAGTCCTGGGTTTCTTTCTAATAGAGCATTAATCAAATGAGCTGTCATATTATCAGCACGTGTTTGGTTAAAACCCCCTCTAAATGATTTAGCTAATCCAGTACGGACGCTATCAACGATTACTACGTTTCTCATAAAATCTCCTATTTCGTAAAGAATAAATTATAAAGATTAATTCATACTATTACTAATAAAAAAAACCCCTGATAAACAGGGGTTTTTTTAAGTTTAAACTCAATTATTAAAAATCAAGTCCAAAGCTCATTCCAAAAGATCTTGGCTCTCTGACAAACACTGATTGAGTGTGTCCAACAGATGAGTTACCAACACCGGTGGCAGTAATGTTTCTGTCATCGGTAAGGTTTTGCGCCCAGATTCTTACGTTCCAGTCTCCATTATTAGGAACCATTATTAGAGAGAAATTAATCTCATCCCAAGCAGGTATTTTTGCAGCTTCAATGTTGAAGATACTTGAATATCTGTCTGATTGGTAATAGTAGTCAACTCTAGGAGTTACTTCTAAATCTGAAGTTTGAAAAGTGTATGCAAGACCCAGAGATAAACTCATGTCTGAGAAAGGCATTTGGTTACCAGTTACATTTTGTGCTAAACCACCACTGATCCACTTACCTTTGGTAGTAGCATTTTGCAAACAAAGCTCGTCTGAAGCGATAGATAGAGCGTTAGCACCACCTACTGCAGCAAAGTCTGTCATTGCTTTGAATAATTTACAAATACCACCAGTTTGTTGAGCAGCACCACTTCCTCTAATTCCAATTGACGGAAGTAAAGTACCAGTTGGGCCAGCAGTTGCAGTAGCATTTGCTACTGGAGAATATACTTGTATTGAACTTGCAGTTCCTTGCCCAGCGGCAGGTAAACAAGTATTTGGTCCGCCAACAGAAGTCATGAAGTGACATACACCACCTAAGTTTCCATAGCCTTCAGCATGCGAACTCATTTCAAAAGGAATGACATTAATTAAGTCACTTGCTGCAATTGCAGTTCCAGTTCCACAATTAGAAGCTGCATCACAAACTAAACCGAAAGCAATTTCGTTAGAAGTTGCAAGGCTTCCTATAGCAGCAAGACCAGCATTAGTAGCAGCTGTTTTCTGAGCATCAGTAGCGCCCGTTCCAGCTTGATCTAGTCCTGCACCAACATATGATCCAGCAACAGCACCGGCTTGGCTAAGTTGCACATCAAGAATTTTTCCGTACATGTAACCCATTGCGTCTTTGTTAACTAAGAACGAGTTAGCAGTAGCACTTTTCATCACATGCCAGTCGGTGTAACCGTCCATTGCACCTGTAGATGCTTGTTTACGGTAATGACCACCTAAGTCATGAGGATTAATAAGACTAAAGTTTCCGATCTCTGAATCAGAGTATGTGAAATTCATGTTGAATGCTAAGCCAGGCACGCTTGGTGGAGCTAGATAAAATTCTAATTCAGCACCGTAAGTTTCCAAAGGCATACCCGTGTTGATTGCAGTTTCGTTTCTAATTACACCAATGTGATAATTAGTGAAGTCATAAAAATAAACTGAAGCGTTAGCTGTAATTCCTTCTTCAGGAACAGAAGCTTTCACACCAAATTCAATTGCATCAACTTCTGTGCTTTCAAAAGCGAAAGGCGTGTCAGGGAATTGAGCTGCGTTGAATGGCGGGTTAAAACCACCACCTTTAAATCCTATGGAGTAACTCGCATAGAATAAAGTGTCATCGTTGATTTGATAATCCCAAACTAAACGACCTGTTGTTTGAGAGAAATCTTTAACTGGGTTAACGCCATTTGTCGTGTAATCAGCATTATTAGCTGGTAACACACCAAAGATTTGAGCACCGTTGGTGTTTCCTATACCCGTAGCATTAGGAATTTGACCAACTGCCTGACCAACTGTATTTGCCTGAAGTCCATCTGGATTGGCAATACCGTTGGAAGTAAAACATTCTGGTGTTTCTACGCCAGTAGCAGAATTATAAGAATTAGCCGCACCAGTAACTGGATTAATACCACAAGTTCCACCTATACCATTAGTAGCCATATTAGCACTCCAAGCTGAAAGCAAAGGCACTTTATAGAAAGTAGAATTAACTGTAACTGACTTTGTGTCTTCGTTGTAACGAACACCGGCAGTCAGTCTGTGATTTTCAGCAACATCAAAATAAAATTCAGCAAAAAGCGCTGTTGAATCCAATTTATAGGATTCAGTCACGTTGTGAAAAAATTCAGTATAAAGACCATCAATTCTTGAAACCATGTCTTGCCCTATTTGAGCAGCAGTCGTAGTAATACCATTTGCTGCATATGCAGTAACCGCTGGCGCCAAGTTATCAAGAATAGCTTGACCAGCAGCAGCCGTTCCAGCAGCTGTCAAAGCGTCTAGACTTAAAGCACTAGCACAAGCAACCGCTCCTAAATCAGCACAAGTAATTGCTCCTCTCATTGCAGTTCTAGTAGAACCTGCAATTGTTGCTGGCAAACTCAAGGCATTTAAAGTAATACCTGATGCATAAACATCATAAAAAGAGTAAGTGTCTGAAGAAATATCTATCGCACCTACCAAGAAATTGAACATGCCATCTAAATCAGAAGAATACCTAATTTCATAAGTAGTTCCTTTTTGATCTTGTGTTGAAGCATCTCCAGAAGCTGGCATGATGTGATTTCCTCTCACACCTTCGCCATTCGGACAGAATATTCCAGCTTTAAATTCTGAAATAGCACATTGCGGAGCTATTCTGTTGTTGCTGTAACCTAAAGGTAAACCTTCGTTACCTTGCGCTGTTGAATAAATAGGCAATGCCTGAACTGCAGCACTCCATCTTACGCCACTTCCTTCACTAGAGAGTGATGAAGTATCACGGTAAAACTGTCTTCTTTTATTGTTGTAAGCAACCGATAAGGTGCCTTGATCAAAAGCTTCTTCAAATAGTATTTGAGTGTTGGATTCTTGAGTATCGTGTCTCGGGGCTGCCCAAACATTAGATTCAAAGAAAGCTTGAGGAACTGTACCGTTATCCTTAGGCAAACCAGTTGGTGCGTATGTTTGAGATCCACCTGCTGCTCCATTTGTAATGGTATTAGGTACGTAAAACCCTAAAGTTCCACCAAGTAAACCAGGTAGTGTTGAACCATTAGACATAGGGTGAACTGGTTGGAAAACTTGTTTTCCACCCATGACACAACCTTGAACTAAGTTACTTCCGGTTTCACAAAAGACACCACTAATTTGTTGACGATTTGATTCTTCATCAAAAGCGTTATGAATTAAAGTTAACGTAGAAGTATCTGTAGGCTCCCACTGTAAAGAAGCACGCCATTGATACGACCCTCGGTCATCAAAGTTATTTGTTGCTTTAGAATATAAATTTTTGGTAACACCGTCTTTTTCAAAATTTGTGTAGGCAAGACGCAGAGCGAGTTCATCGCTAATAGGTATGTTTAACATAAGTTCTATGTTTTTATAATCGTCTGAACCAGCTTGAACTCTAAACCTGCCTTCAAAGGCATCTAAATCAGGTCTAGCTGTAATCATATTAATTACACCACCCGTAGAATTACGTCCAAATAATGTTCCTTGTGGTCCACGTAAAACCTCGATTCGAGCCATATCTAAGAAGCCCGCTTCGTTTGTTGACGTAGCACCGATTGGAAGACCGTTAATATGAACTTCCACACCCGCGTCAGCACTTGCAGCAGTTGCAAAGTTAGCTACTCCACGAATTGAAAATCCACCACCGTTAAAAGTATCGGCCGTGTATCCAAGGCCAGGTACTTGTAATTGAATATCACTTGCGAACTCCATTTGGCGCTCTTCAAGCATGTCTTCAGTAAAAGCCGAAACTGCGATTGGAACATCTTGCAAGCTTTGCTCGGTTCTTTGCGCTGTGACAATTACTTCTTCAATTGTTGATTGTGCAAAGGCAGTAACAGACAAAAATGCTGCAGCTACAATTGCTAAACTAATTTTAAAGAATTTACTCATTTAGAATCCTCCCCTAATGAGATATAAATTTCTGTTGTGAAGAAAGCTCTCGCTATGTAAAAGTCTAATAACTTTCACTTATATACTTAAGGATTCTCCCCCTATAGCTTTCGATAATACCTAATTTTGTAAGTACTGCAACCTTTTAAGGGTAAAAAAAACTTGCTTTATTGCTTTAAATAGATGTAATCAATTATATTCAAAAACCAGAGATGAACAAAAAAGAACGAGCAATTTTTATCGAAGATAAGTTGGGTAAATTATATCCCAAACCCAAAGCTCCCCTAGACCACACAAATGCTTTCACTTTTTTAATTGCTGTCTTATTAAGTGCCCAAACCACAGACAAGCGTGTGAATGTCGTTACTAAAGAATTATTTAAATATGCTAACTCACCAAAAAAAATGTTGAACCTCGGTGAAAAGAAAGTTTATGAGATGATCAAAACTTGTGGCCTTGCGCCTAAAAAAGCTAAAGCGATCGTAAAGACTTCTGAGATCATCTTGGAAACTCATGAAGGAAAAATTCCCGCTAATTTGTCGGAACTTGAAAAGTTACCAGGTGTTGGTCACAAAACCGCATCCGTAGTAGTAAGCGAATACTTTGATATGCCCGCTTTTGCAGTTGATACTCATATCCATAGATTGGCGCAAAGATGGGGTTTGACTAATGGCAAATCGGTTAAACAAACAGAGAAAGATTTGAAAAATCTTTTTGCTGAAACCAATTGGCGCGACCTTCACTTGCAATTTATTTTCTATGGCAGAACTTACTGCACTGCAAGAGGATGTGACGGGACGATATGTTTTATGTGTAAAAGTTTATATCCTAATAGAAAAAGAAAAATTAAAACTTTAAAAGCTTAAAAAAAACTTTTCTGAAGAGTATAATTTTAGAAAACTAGGGATTCAAATATGTACGGAAATAATTTATCTATAAAATCTTTTGATGATGATCTTTGGCAAGCTCTTGAGAAAGAAAGAATCAGGCAAGAGCAACACATTGAACTTATTGCGTCGGAAAATTATGCGTCGCCCAGAATACTTGAAGCCCAAGGTTCCGTTCTTACTAATAAGTATGCTGAAGGATATCCCGGCAAAAGGTATTACGGAGGCTGTGAGTTTGTTGATATTGCCGAGCAACTAGCAATCGACAGAGCTAAGAAACTTTTCAATGCGGATTACGCAAACGTCCAACCGCATTCTGGAGCAAGCGCCAATGCAGCTGTTTACCTAGCGTTGCTCAATGCTGGAGACAAAATTCTTGGCATGAGTCTTGATCATGGAGGACACTTGACTCATGGTTCGAAAGTCAATTTCTCTGGAAAAATTTACGAATCTTATAGTTATGGAATTGATCCTGAAACTGGAGACATTGATTATGCGCAAGTCGAAACTCTTGCTAAAGAACATAAACCTAAGATGATAATTTGTGGCTTTTCTGCATTTTCGGGAATTCTTGATTGGGAACGCTTTAAAAAAATTGCTGAATCAGTTGACGCTTATTTATTAGCTGACATTTCTCACGTTTCGGGTTTAGTTGCTGCAGGCCTTTACCCAAATCCATTTCCTCATGCTGATGTGGTGACGACAACGACTCACAAGACTCTTGTTGGACCTCGAGGAGGTCTCATTCTTGCTGGTCCAAATGAAGAGCTACAAAAAAAATTAAACTCAGCCCTTTTTCCAGGTTCACAAGGCGGGCCTTTAATGCATGTCATTGCTGCCAAAGCTGTTTGTTTCAAAGAAGCAATGGAAGAAGATTTTATTTCTTACCAAAAACAAATCCTTCTTAATGCAAAAGCAATGAGCAAAAGATTCATGTCTAACGATATTGATATTGTTTCCAACGGAACCTCCAATCATATGTTCCTAGTGAACTTAATTAAAAACGATGTGACGGGAAAAATACTTGAAGCTGCTTTGGGTGAAGCATTTATAACGGTTAATAAAAATTCTGTTCCAAATGATCCAAAATCTCCATTTGTCACTTCGGGTATAAGAATTGGAACGCCTGCTGTCACTCGAAGAGGTTTTCAAGAAAAAGAAGTTTCTGAAATTGCTGATTGGATTTCAAAAATCATCAAGAATGTAGAAGATAAGAATCTAATTTCTGAGATTAAGGAACAAGTAAAAACCCTCTGTGGTAATTTTCCAGTCTATTCTCAATAAAACATGCATTGTCCCTATTGCTCCTTTGAAGAAAGTAAGGTTATAGACTCTCGCCTTGTCACCGAAGGCAGCGAAATAAGAAGAAGAAGGGAATGCCTCAAATGCGCTGAAAGATGGACTACTTTCGAAGTCGGCGAACTGGTCATGCCAAAAATAATTAAACAAGACAAATCTCGAGTACCTTTTGACGAGACAAAAATCAGGGAAGGAATAGCAAGGTCGCTAGAAAAAAGACCGGTAAGCGATGCTCAATTTCAAGCTTTAATGGAAAATATAAAAAAAGAGATAAGAGATTTTGGAGAAAGAGAAATTGCTTCTAAGAAAATTGGTGAGACGGTAATGCGCCATTTAAAAAAATTAGATGAAGTTGCTTTTGTCAGGTTTGCCTCGGTTTATAGAAGTTTTCAAGACCCAAATGAATTTAGTGAAGAAGTAAAAAAATTGAGTGATGAGTGATTCTTACTTCATTGCTAAAGCCGTTTCTCTAGCAAAAAAAGGAAAATACTTTTCTAAACCCGGCGTAAACGTTGGAGCCTTGATTGTAAAAAATAATAAAATTATTGGTGAAGGTTTTTATGAACGCTTTGGCGGAAGGCATGCAGAGATAAATGCCATTAACGATGTAAAGCGTAAATATGGGAAGAATTATTTATCTTTTCTTTCAGATAGCGAAATATTTATTACTCTCGAACCCTGTAGTAAGAAAGGCAAAACAGGGGCCTGCGTTAGTGAATTAAAAAAATACGATTTTAAAAGGGTGATAGTAGGTTCCCGAGATCCTACTCAAAACGGCTTAAAAAGCCTCTCAAAACACGGCTTTAAAATGACGAATTTGAATGATGCGGATTGTATAGCTCTTAACAAAGAATTTTTTTATAAAGATAAATTTAATAGGCCATTTGTAAGGGCTAAAGTAGCTATGTCCGCAGATCAGAAGTCAGTTTTTAGAAACCAAAAGAGAAAATGGATCACAGGTACTCCAGCAAGAAATGATGTCCAAAAAATTAGAGCTCAGTCGGATATTATCCTTACCGGAACAGGAACAATAAATATTGATAAGCCTTCATTAAATGTCAGATTAGAAAACATTATTTCTAATAAAGCGTTTTCTCAGCCAGAAAGGTTTGTATTTTCTTCTAGCCTCAATCTTAATTGGGAAGCACCCTTCTTTACTTTGCCAGGAAAAAAAGTTGTTGTTACTTCAAAAAGAAAATTTCCTACTTTTCCAAAAAAAGTAAAAGAATTAAGTTTTATGTATTGTAATAAAAAAGGGGACGCTATTGATCCAAAAAAATTTATAAATAAAATTGCTAAAAAAAATATAAATAATATTTTAATCGAATCCGGTCCTAAACTCTTTGGAACTTTTAGCGATGAAAATCTGATTGATGAATACATATTTTATATATCGAGAGAGAGACTTAAAGAAAAGGCCTTGCACTTTTATGAAGGTAAAAAAAATTTAAACTTTTTTGATAGCAAGCAATTCGTTATAGTTGAAGAACGTTATGTTGGAAAAGATAAGAAGATAATTTTAAGGAAAAAATAATCATGGAATTGAATAAAACCGCCGAACTAATCTCAGAAATAAAAAAAGGTCGAATGATTGTTTTAATGGATGACGAAGACCGAGAAAATGAAGGTGACTTGATCCTTGCTGCTGATAAAGTAAATCCTGAAAAAATAAATTTTATGGCTAAGCACGCAAGAGGTCTGATATGTATGGCTATTACAGAAAAAAAGAGTCAAGCTTTAAATTTAGATCAAATGGTGAGAGATAACAAAAGCGGTCATGGAACTGCTTTCACTGTATCTATTGAAGCTGCAACTGGAATATCTACTGGAATATCAGCCGCTGATAGAGCGAGAACAATAGCAGTTGCTGCAAAGCAAAATGCAAAACCTTCCGATATCGTTCAGCCAGGTCATGTTTTTCCCGTAAAGGCAGCTCGTGGAGGAGTTTTAACCAGAGCTGGCCATACTGAAGGCAGTACAGATTTGTGTCGTTTGGCTGGATTAAGCTCTAATTCAGTAATAGTTGAAATTATGAATGAAGATGGAACGATGGCAAGAAAAGCCGATTTAATTAAATTCAGTAAAGAACATAATCTAAAAATTGGTACTATTGCTGACCTTATTAATTACCGAATTCTAAATGAAAAAACCATCGAAAAAGTTAATCAAAAATCGGTAAAAACTGAATTTGGTAATTTCAGTCTTATTATGTACAAGGACTTAATTTTTAACGAAACTCATATCGTTCTCAAAAAAGGAAAAATCAATAAAAATAACTCTACTCTTGTAAGAGTCCAACAAAGTAATTTTTTTCATGACCTTATGAACATAGATGAATTTGGAGCTCGTTGGTCTGTATCAGATGCCATGAAGAAAATTAATAAAGCTGGAAAGGGAGTTATTTTATTGCTTGATGGTGGCAGCAAAAAAGAAGATGAATTCAATGAGATAAAAGCCTCTAAGAAAAAACGACAGAATATTCCTAACAATGATTCAAGAAGGATTGGAATTGGTTCGCAAATTTTAAGAGATTTAGGGGTAAAGAAGATTAAACTTATGGGTTCAGAAGTAAGATATCCCTCGCTGTCAGGTTTTGGGCTGGAAGTAACGAACTACGTAAAGAAATGAAACAATCAGAATTAAAAATAGATCAACCTACTAGTAATCTTGATTCAACTAAAATTGCCATAGTTAGCACTTTTTGGAACCAAGAAATTATCAAACCCATGTTGGATGACTGTCTTATTGAATTTCAAGATCATGCTTTACAGCCAGAAGTTTTTACCGTTCCTGGAGCATATGAATTACCTTTCATTTCTCAAAAATTGTCAATCGCTTTTGATGTCATTATTTTACTGGGATGCATAATAAAAGGAGAAACACCTCATTTCGACATAATTTCAAAAACTATCAGCGATAAAGTTTTAGAGGTTTCTTTGAGCAATGATACGCCTATTATATTTGGTGTTTTGACTACAAATAATGAAGCTCAAGCTAAAGAAAGAGCATCCTACAAAGGTTCAGAATTTGCTCTGTCTGCTTTAAGCATTTTAGATGTCTTAAGAAAAATTAAGTGAAAATTAATCCTTCCCCAACCAAAACAAGAGAGATGGTGATACAGACTCTTTATCAAAAAAAACTCTCTGGAGATTCGAATACCAAAATCTTAAAAGAACTTAGACAAACTCAAAAAAAATTCAATATAGAAAAAATCAGTCAAATTATTAAAGATATTAAAAACTTCGAAGAAGATTTTGCCAAAACAATACAAAAGTTTTCTAGAATTCCTTATGAGAGGATTGGCGGAGTTGAACTTTCGATTTTATTTTTAGCTTTGTATGAATTATCTCAAACGAATTTGGATAAACCTATAATAATTAATGAAGCAATAAAATTGGCCAAGAAATTTGGCCAAAATTCTAGTCACAAATTTATAAATGCTATTTTAGATAGCGTTATAAAGAATTAAGCGCTTGTTCTAATTATGGTACTTTGATCGTCTGGACCTGTAGAAACAATTTTAATCGGTACTCCACACTGTTTTTCAAGAAAAGCAATGAAAGCCTTTGCTTCATCGGGTAAATCTTCATAGAAATTTATATTTTTAGTAGGTTTAGCCCACCCCTTGAGAACCTCATAAACCGGTGAGACATTTTCTAAATCCATGCATTCGCCGAAAATATTACCTAGATCTTGATTTTCATAATCTACACATACTTTTATCTCTTCCAAACCATCTAAAACATCTATTTTAGTCAAACAAAGACCTTTTATACTATTGGTTTGAATAATCCTTTTCATCAAAACTGAGTCAAACCATCCACACCTTCTAGGCCTTCCAGTTGTCGCTCCGACTTCGCCGCCTGCTTTTGCAATGTATTCTCCAGTATCGTCAAATATTTCAGTGGGCATTGGGCCTTCACCAACTCTTGTTACATAAGCTTTGATTACTCCTAAAATATCCTGAACATCAAGAGGTCCGCATCCGGCCCCAGCTGCTATACCTGATGGTGAACAATTACTTGAGGTTACATATGGATAAGTTCCTTGATCTACATCTAACAAAGCGCCTTGTGCTCCCTCAAATAAAACCTTTTTATTCTCGATATTTAGTTTTTTTATCGTCATCGAAACATCAGCTAACATCGGTCTAATTTTTTCGCCATAGGCTAGATTTTCATCAACCAGTTGCTCTAGCACTAAAGGGCTCTCACCAAAAAATTTTTCTATAGTAAAGTTATAAAAATCTAAAGTCTCTTCTAGTAATGGTCTCAATGACTTTTCAGACATTGTGTCTGAAACTCTTATAGCTCTTCTTGCTACTTTATCTTCGTAAGCAGGCCCTATTCCTCTTAAGGTAGTACCAATTGTCTTTTGACTATTTGACTTTTCTTTAAGTTGATCAACAAGGTTATGATAAGGCTGTATTAAACTGCATGCTGGACTAATTTTTAGTCTTTCTGAAATTCCTGAAGAATATTCACTAATTTCATTTATTTCTTTGAATAATGCTTCATAAGAAATTACAACCCCTCTTCCAATTAAAGAAAGTGCGTCTTTGTGGCAAATTGAGGAAGGTAAAAGATGTAAAATTATTTTTTTTTCATTCACTATCAATGTGTGGCCAGCATTGTGACCACCTTGATATCTGCAAGCTGCGCCAAAATCTTTAGCTAAAAAATTTACTATTTTGCCTTTTCCTTCATCTCCCCATTGCAAACCTAAGATAGCTGTATTCGATACGTTCATGAATCTTTAATATTTTTAATCAAAGAAGAAATATTGATATCAAAACCTAAAGCCTCTCTAACTGCATTGTCCTTATACTTTGTTTTGTAATGGCCTCCTTTAGCCAAAGAAGATCCAAAATCTTCCACATGAACAGAAAACACTAAGCCCTCGTGATAGTCAAATCCAGGAAAGTCTGAAAATTCAAAATGATAATTGACTGCTTTAGGTAAGCTCTTTACAACTCTTTCAAGCTTTTTAGCAGATTCTTGAAACTTTTTATTTTTGTGTTTTTTTAAATATTTCAAGGAATTTATCGATCCATTCACAACCATTAGATTTTTTAGTTCATGGATGTAATTTCTTTTAATCTTAAGTGAATTACAAAATTCTTCTAAATCGGTTTGAGATTTACTAGACATTATATTTTTCAAAATTTTAGAATTATTTTTATCTAGTTTGAGACTGGAAATTAATTCAATTAAAGGTTCTGTTCTGCCGAGAGAAAGAGTAATTTTTTTCTTACCTGTACTTTTGATACAGGAAATTAATAGATTTAAGATGGAAATCTCATCAGCAATTGATATTTTACCAAATAATTCAACGCCAGCTTTGAAGGCGGTCCTAGATTTTGTGAGAGAATCGGTTGTTTTTCTTACAGTTTCTCCGAAATAACAATATTTTTTTTTACCCTTTGCCCCCTGTTGAATATCTATACGCGCAATCTGTTGAGATATGTCAGGTCTTATAGATATTTCTTTAGATGAAATATCATCTGAAAAACTATAAGAAAAATCTCTTAAGGAATCATTTGCGCTTCCGCCAATGGTGTCGGAAAACTCAATTAATGAAGGAATGACAAGCTGAAAATCATTTTTATAAAATTTAGATAATAGTGAATTTCGTAAGGATTCTAATTCTTTAGCTTTATTGCCGACAAAATCTTCCGTTCCGTCTGGAAGGCCAGTATTTATCATGGGCATGATTGTTTATTCTGATTTTCTTCCTTTAGAGCTATCTAAGTATTTAAAAAAATCACTATCAGGATCTATTAGCAAGACATCTGATTTGTTTTCAAAAGTGGATTGATAGGCTTTTAAACTTCTAGTGAACTCATAAAATTCAGGATCCTTATTAAAAGCATCCGCATATACTGATGTGGCTTTTGCATCACCATTACCACGAAGTTCCTCAGCTTCTTTGTAAGCTTGAGCTAAAATAATAGTTCTTTCTCGGTCTGCATTCGCTCTTATTCCTTCAGCAATTTCTGTTCCTTCTGCTCTAAGTTCTTGTGCTAATCTTTCTCTTTCGGTTCTCATTCTGTTGTAAACGGACTCATTTACCTCTGAAGGAAGTTCAATTTTTTTTACCCTTACATCCAAAACTTCAATACCAAGTTCTGCTGCAGCAACTTTATTAAGATCAGAAGTAAGAATTTTCATTAATTCGTCTCTTTCTCCAGAAACTACTTCTTGGACAGTTCTTGTACCAAATTGGTTCCTAAGACCTTCGTCAACTCTTTGGGTTAGAAGAGTTCTCATAGCGCTTAATTGGCCTCCTGAAGAAGTAATGTAAAATTGTTCGTTGTTAGTTATGCGCCATTTTACAAAAGCGTCAACAATAAGCCTCTTTTTTTCAGCTGTAAAATATGGTTGTGGAAGAGCATCTAAAGTAAGAACTCTAGAGTCAAATTTTTTAACAGTGTGATATACAGGAATTTTAAAATGCAGTCCTGGATTAATAACTGGTTCTACAATTTCTCCAAACCTTAAAAGAATTCCAGTTTGTTTATCATTAACGATGTATACAGCATTAGACAATACGACTAAAAGAATTAAAAAAATAATTCCTAAATTAAGATTTATAGATTTCATATTACCTTCTATCCTGCCTTCTTCTCAATTCCTCAATAACTCTATCTGTAATTTCTTGAATGTCAGAACTTAAATCATTTGGTATAGAAGAAGATGGATTATTTTCATTTAAATTTCTTTGTGGATTTAATGAAGCTGCTGCTATTTGATCTAGAGGTAAATATAAAATGTTGTTTCCTTCTTTAACATCAATCATTACTTTTGTGCTGTTATTCATAACGGATTGAACGGCGTCCAAGTAAAGCCTTTGTCTAGTGACTTCAGGAGATTTTGAGTACTCGAATAATAATTGATCAAACCTAGAAGCCTCACCCTCAGCTTCGGAAATGACTTTTTGCTTATAACCTTCAGCATCTTCTATCGCCCTTTTAGCATTACCTCTGGCTATAGGGACTACCTGGTTTGCATATGTTTCAGCTTCATTACGAAGTCTAACTTCATCTTCTCTTGCTTTAACAACATCATCAAAAGCTTCTTTTACTGCATCCGGCGGTCTTGATTCTCTTATTGATACTGCCACAACTTCTATTCCAGTTTTGTAAATGTCCAGTCTAGTTTGTAATCTTGATTTTACATCCATCGCAATTTGTTCTCTTCCTACAGTCAAGACGCTGTCCATAGAAGTGCTTCCAACAACATGTCTTAACTCTGCTTCAGATGCCTGAGCTAAACTATCTTCTGGCGCAGATGCTTCTAGTAAGAAAAATACTGGATTTGAACGTTTGTATTGAACTGCAACCTCTACGTTTACAATGTTTTCGTCTTTAGTAAGCATAGAAGAATTTGTAGTATGGGTAAAAAGTTTTTCTGTATTAACGATAAACCTATTATCAACAAAAGGAGGGTTCCAGTGGATTCCAGGTCCTTTAGTTGTTGAGTATTTCCCAAATCTTAAGACTACAGCTTCTTCTTGAGCATCAACAGTGTAAATACCAAAGACTGAATATAAAAGGATAATCCCAATCAGAGCAGCAGGCAGTATTTTTTTTAATCCCCCGCTTCCTCCGCCAGAGCCACCTCCAAATAATGAATTTATTTGAGCTCTGAATTTTTTTATAAGTTCATCGATATCTGGAGGATTGTTGTTATTTTTCCCCCATGGATCTCTTGAACCGTTATTATTTCCTTGATCATTCCAAGACATATTTACATTCTAGGTTGTTAAATCAAATAATGGAATTCAATTTTGTATTTTAGACAGAATCTTCATAACCTTATCATCTTCGTCAGAGTAGAAAGTTTGGTCAATATTAAATTTTTTTAACCAAGTCATCTGTCTCTTTGCAAGCTGATATGTTGCATTTGTTGCTAATTCAATCATTCCATCATAAGAAACTTTTTTTGAAATAAACTCCACAACTTGTTTATAACCAACTGTTTCTAAAACCTTTATTTTTTTATTTTCACTTTTTTTTAAGATGTCTTCTGTTTCTTTTATTAATCCTTGATCTAGCATAGTTATAAACCTCTCTCGTAATTCATCTTTAAATGTCTTTCTGCATCTAGGAATAATTGCGAAGGTAAATTTTTTATAATCATCTAAAAGGCTTTTATTTTTATATTTTTTTAAGTCGCTAAAAAGAATTGAAGATTGACTATTTATTTCTAAGGCGCGTTGTATTCTTTGTGAATCATTTTTTTTAATATTTTGAGCAGTTTTTGGATCTATTTTTTGAAGTTTTTTATGCATCCGATCCCAGCCAATTTTTTCCCCCTCGCTCTGTAATTTTTTTCTTAAGCTTTTATCTGTACTTGGGAGGTTTGAAATTCCATTAAAAAGAGAATAAAAGTACATCATTGAACCACCAACAAAAAGAGGAGTGTTCTTAATTGAAGATAATTCTTTAGATGCTGATTCCAAAAAAAGATTAACTGAAAATTCTTCTTCAATATCTAATATATTTATCAACCCATGCTTAACTTTTTTTAAAATTTCTTTTTTGGGTTTGTTGCTGCCGATATTTGCAAGCTTATAAATCTGAACAGAATCAACACTTATAATCTCAGAAGGAATTGATTCATTTAGATTTATAGCTAGCTGGGTCTTACCGCTATGAGTCGGTCCTAAAATAGAAATTGCTTTCTTCATCTTTTTTTGTTTTTATTTTAGGATATTTCGAAATAAATGGGAGATTAATGATGACAATGCAATTTGCAAATGTATGGGAAAGAGTTTCAGATGCAGTAGGTGATGAAATAGCGCTTATAAATGGAAATACGAAATTAAGTTGGACCTCTTTTGATGAAAAAGCTGCCAAAATAGCAACTATTCTTGAAGAGCATGGTCTGAGATCCGATTCAAAAGTTGGAATTTATCTTCACAATTCAAATGAATACCTTGAGGCACAGTATGGGGTTTTTAAAATTGAAGGAGTTCCAATAAATGTAAATTACAGATACAAAGAAAATGAATTAATTTATTTACTAGATAATTCTGATGCAGAAGCTATATTTTTCCAAGGTTGTTATTCGAATAGAATAAAAGCAATAAAAGAGCAGCTTCCAAAAATTAAAGCTTTCATTCAAATTGATGATGGAACTGAAACTTTAATGGAAGGTGCAATAGATTATGAAAATTCTATTTCTTCCTCAAAAAAACAAAATAGATTTAATAGGACGGAAGAAAATATTTACATGCTTTATACAGGCGGAACAACTGGAATGCCTAAAGGGGTTATGTATAAACATGGTAGTTTTGTGCCTTCAATGTTAAAAACTGCTTTTGCAATGGGCTTTGAAGTTCCAGAAGATTTGGCAAATCTTGAAAAAATTATTTTTAATGCCAAACAAAATGATTCTCTACCAGTCAGCATGCCTGCATGTCCTTTAATGCATGGAACGGGGATGTGGCTTGGCGCTTTTTTGCCTATGTTTAGTGGTGGGACTGTTGTAACCATTAGTGACCTTGGGTTAAATCCAAAAAAAGTCTGGAAAGAAGTTGAAAAAAATAAAATAAACAGTTTGGTTATCGTTGGAGATGCTTTTGCAAAGCCGCTCTTAGATGAGCTAAAAGAAGCCAATGAAAAATCTGAGCCATATAATTTATCGAGCATGAAATCAATGATCTCAAGTGGTGTGATGTGGAGCTCAGAAATCAAAGATGGTCTTCTTGAAATACATGATATGACTTTATTTGATGCTATGGGTTCAACTGAAGGCGGCATGGGATCATCGGTTTCTAATAGAGAGATGCCAGCAAAAACAGCAAAATTTGCTCTAAATCCTGGGGTAATAGTTTTAACAGATGATGGTGATGAGGTGACGCCAGGTAGTGAAAAAATGGGTAAAATTGGTACAAGCGGATTAGTTCCTGAAGGATATTTTAAAGATGAAAAAAAATCTGCTGAAACTTTTAAAGAAGTAAATGGAATTCGCTATAGTTTTCCAGGTGACTACGCTACTATCAATGAAGATGGTTCTATTAACTTATTAGGCAGAGGAAGCAACTGCATAAATACTGCTGGAGAAAAAGTCTATCCTGAAGAGGTTGAAGAAGCCATAAAAAAACATCCTCATATATACGACTGTCTTGTAGTAGGTTTGAAGGATGAAAAGTTTGGCCAAAAAGTAGTTGCTTTAGCATCCTTAGAGTCAAAAGGAGAGATTGAAGAAGGAGAGTTAATAGATTTTACAAGAGAACAACTTTCTGGTTATAAACTTCCTAAACAAATATTATTTGTAGAAGAAGTTATGAGAGCTCCTAATGGAAAAGCGAATTACAAATGGGCTAAAGAAGAAGCAGAGAATAAACTATCTTAAAGAGCTTCTTCACCAGTTTCACCGGTTCTGATCCTTACTGCCTTTTCTAGGTCGTATACAAATATTTTACCATCGCCCACCTTGCCAGTATTTGAAACAGATGAAATAGCTTCAATAACTGAGTCTGCATCTTCGTCTTTTACAGCTAGCTCTATTTTTGTTTTGGGAAGAAAATCATTTCGATATTCTGTACCACGGTATAATTCTGTCTGGCCCTTTTGACGGCCAAACCCTTTAACTTCAGTAACAGTCATCCCTAGAGCATTAACTTCGGAAAGTGCTGCTCTAACTTCTTCAAGTTTTATTGGTTTGATTATTGCTGTAATAAACTTCATTGAAATCCCCTATAAAGAAATGAAATAATACACTTTTATTCCACAAACCAATAATTACTTTTTCTTAGGTAAGATAGCGATGATCTTAATCATAAGTTATAACGGAAGAGAGTCCAATGTTCTTTTTGAAGATCCTATTCTAGTTTTTAAATATTCTTCAGATGTTTTTTTAATTTCAGAAAAATCTATATCCAATTGATTTTTCCAAATAATTCTTATTTCTTCTGAAGAATTTCCTATTTTTAATATATTGCTCCTAATTAGATCATTTGAAATTTCTTCAAAATTAAAAGTGCTCTTTCCTGACGAAATTGGTAAAAAATACCTTACTGCCTCAAGAAAATTTTGACCACCATGGGGAATTAAGGTTCCTCCAATGAAAGCAATATCCGCAATAGAAAATAAACTTTCTAAATGACCTATTTCATCAATTAAATTAATTTTTTTTGAAAAATTTAAATTAAAATTATTTTTAGAAAATAAAGAATAATCTTGATTAATTTTTTTTAAATTTTTTGTGATTTTATTTATCCTTTCTGGATGTCTAGGGGCAATTACTAAAATTACTTTTTGATTTTTAAAGTATTTAAAAGCTTCAATTAAAATTTCTTCTTCTGGATCATGAGTACTAGCGCAGATAATAATTTTATATTCATTATTCTTTATTAAGCCACTTTGAAGTTTAGGCTTAGATATTGTTAAAGAATCAAATTTAAAAGAATAATCCCAGTTAATTTTTTTTTCATCTACGCCAAGCTTTAAAAATCTTTCTTTGTCTTGGGTACCTTGGCAAGTTACAAAATCTATCTTAGAAAAAACTTTTCCGAGGAGTGGCAAGAAGGTTTTATATCTTTTATAAGATTTTTCAGACATCCTGCCATTAACAAGAAATACTTTTTTCTTTTTTTTTGATAAAGCATCAATTAAATTTGGCCAAATTTCTGTCTCCAATATAAAAGTTATTTCTGGTTGCCAATAAGAAATAAACCTTCCTAAAAAAATCTTATGGTCAAATGGTAAATATTGATGCAAAACAGAGTTACCAAAAAAATTCTTTATTGTTTGTGAGCCTGTTTGAGTAGAGCAAGTGATTAAAATTTGATGATCTGAAAATTTACTTTTAATTTCTTCAATAAACTTTCTGCTTGCCATTACCTCTCCTACAGAAACAGCATGAACCAAAATGATTTTATCTGATTTTTTTGGAATTTTTGTAAGGGATATTTTTTCTAAATTTCTGGATAATTTTTCTCCAAAAACTATAGATTTATAAATACTCCTAAAAAAAATAAGAGGAAAAATTAACGTATAAGCAAAATTATAAATGATCATCTAAAATGATTTTCTTATTTGTACTATGAATAAGCAAATTGTTAAAAGTATAATTACTCAAATATGGAAATAATTTTTAAAGCCTTTCTTCGTTTTTTGAGCTTAATTCCCTTCAGAATCCAAATGTTTTTTGGCATGTTGTTAGGAAGATTGCTTTTTAAATTTTTAAAAAAAAGAAAATCAGTTACGATTTGGAACTTAAAAAAGTGCTTTCCAAATTTGAATGAAGAAGAAGTAAATGAAATTGCTAAACATAATTTTATTCGCCTAGGCCAATCCATTTTTGAAATTTGTAACTCTTACTATAAATCTGACAGTAAATTTTTAAAAATGATTAAAAATTCCGATGAAATTGAGAAAAAAATTCAAGACTTAAAAAAATCTAAAAATCTAATATTAGTTCCTCATACCGGAAATGTTGATTTTGTTGTTAGAGTCCCCTCAGTCTTTCTAAAGTTAAATGGCATGCAAAGATCTCAGGAAAATAAATTATGGGACAAAATTATGACTGAAGGTAGGGGTAAATTTGTAAATAAAATCTTTTTACCAAATGAAGGGAAAAAGCTTCTCGAAACTCTTGATAATGGTGAGTCTGTTTTATATGCACCAGATCAAGATTATGGTTATAAAAACTCGATTTTTATTGATTTTTTTAAACATAAAGCTTTAACCGTAGTTTTTCCATCTGTTTTGGTAAAAAGAACAAAGTGTAATGTTTATTTGCTAACTGTAGTTAAGCAAAAAAATTCTTATATTGCAGATTTGGAAAAACTAGAATTAACGGGTGAGAATAAAGAAGATGACTTAAGAATAATTAATTCTGCAATAGAATCCTTTGCTAATTCTCATAAAAATGAATATTTTTGGATTCATAGGAGATTTAAAAATAGGCCTGAAGGAGAGGATAACTTTTATCCTGATGATGCTTTGAGAGAGACCTGGTTATAGTCAATTACTAAATTATCAATCAACCTTACATTTTTATAAAAAGCAGCCGTAGCTATTAAAATTTTTTGGGTTTTTTCAGAAATTTCAGACAAATAATCGGCATCTACTATTTCAAAATAATCTACCTTAAAATTTTGATCTTCAAGTTGAGTCAGAATTTTAATTTTTATATCTTCAATCTCTTTTTTATCAGCTATATTTATTAAGGATTCGCTAGTTTTTATAAGGCAAGAATAAATTAATCCACAATGATCTTTTTCTTTATCAGAGAGATAATTATTTCTTGAAGACATAGCTAGGCCATTAAGCTCTCTGACAGTCGGCAAAGAAACAATTTTAGTTTTGATTTTTAATCTTCTTACAAAATCTTTTATTATTAATTGCTGTTGATAATCTTTTAAGCCAAAGAGACACACATCAGGGTCTATTAGTTTTAGAAATTTATTAATTATAGTAATTACCCCTTGGAAATGATTTGGCCGCGATGCGCCGCATAGACTGTTTGAAAATCTTGGTTTAATAATTTTAAGATTTTTAGCAAAATCTTTCTCAGGTAAAAATAAATAATTGCAGCCACATGCTTCTAAAAGCTTAATATCTTTCTCAATTGTTTTTGGATACTTAGAAAAATCTTCATTCTTTCCAAACTGTAAAGGATTAACAAAGATTGATGTTATGACATCTGCATAAGTTTTTTTTCCATAATTTACTAGAGACATATGACCTTCGTGAAGATTTCCCATGGTAGGAATTAAAACGGAAGGATTGATAAATTTTATCGACTTTAACTCTTCACTAGACCTGATTATCTTCATAGAAAATAACTAGAAAGAATGTTTAGCTGAAGGAAAGGTTTCGTTTTTTACCTCTGAAACATACCTTTGAAAAGCATCAAAAATAGAATCAGCATCTTTCATAAAGTTTTTAACAAATTTAGGAGGTTTATCCCAAGAATAAGCACCAATAAGATCATAGCAAACCATAATTTGTCCATCAGTTGCCGAACCTGCTCCTATTCCAATAGAAGGAATTTTAAGAATTTCTGAAATTTCTTTTGCTAAGTCTGCTGGAACACACTCTAAAAGAATAATTTCAGCACCTGCATCTTCAAGCTGCTTTGCTTCAGATAGTATTCTATTTTTATCTTCCACATCTCTTCCTTGAACATAATATCCGCCAAGACGATTTATTGATTGAGGTGTGAGTCCAAGATGCGCACAAACTGGAATACCTCTTTCAGAGAGTAGCTCTGTTGTTTTTAAAATCCACTCTCCTCCTTCTACTTTGATAGAATTTGCTCCTGCTTGCATAAGACGCATAGCATTATCGTAGGCTAATTTTTCAGTTGCATAACTCATGAACGGCATATCAGCCATAATATGACTTCCATTATTGCCCCGTTTCACACATCTAAGGTGATACAACAAGTCTTCCATTGAAACTGGAATAGTTGAATCATGGCCTTGTACCACCATGCCCAAACTATCTCCTACTAAAATAAGTTCTATTCCGGCGTCTGACATCAATCTTGTTAAGGATGCGTCATAAGCAGTAGAACAAGCAAATTTGGTTTTATTTTTCTTATGAACTCTGAGATCTTCAATAGTAAAATTTTTAGTCATGGTTGATAGATGAAATCTTTAATTTTATTACATAGTAAATCTTTTTTTTCCATGGGAAAGAAGTGGCTTCCATCAATCTCTTCAAATATAAACTGTTTTTTATTATTCACCATCTTCATTGCGGAATTAGAAAAAGTAGAGCCAATAGATGCATAAGGAACATAAGCGGGTATGGTAATTTTTTTTATAAATCTAACGCTGGCATTATAAGAGACTGCGAAAGTTTTAGATTCCCATTCGGGATGACAACTCAAGTTTATCTTTTGGCCAATAGTTTTTGTTCCCCCTTTTATGTAACTTCTTAAAAATTCTTCAGGCCAATCTTTGAAAGCTCCCCTTCCAAAGTAATGTTTAAAAATTTCCTCTTGATCAAGAAATTCAGACCTTCTTTTTTTTGCATTACTAATCATCTCAGTTGCACGAGATTTAGAAAAAAAACTTTTTAGCAGAAAAAAAACTGCTCTTAAAAAATTTGGGATCGGCAATTTAATTTTTAAACTTTCTGGCTGTATAACAGGATCGATAAGTACAATTTTTTTTACATTATCCTGCAATTTATAAGAGATGTTCGAGGCAACTACTCCTCCCATTGAATGGCCCATGATGATATTTTCTTGAGCAGAAAATTGATTAACAAAATCTTTTCCATCCATAAAATAGGTTTTCCAGGACTTTAGTTCAGTTGGTTCTGCTGAAGCATTTGTTAATCCATGTCCTCTTTGATCTAAGGCATAGATAGAATAATCTTCGTTCAAGTGCTCATGAAGACTATTAATGAATGGCGCATAAGTTTCTGCGTTAAAACCTGTAGCGTGAAAAAAAAAGATTTTTTTATTTTGATCTTTTCCTTGCAAAAATAAGTAAGAGAAATCCTCTTTGAAAATTTTGACTTCTTTTCTTTGGATAGAATTCATTTATAAAATATTCTTATTGTTGAAATTAAAGGCTTTCTTAGTCCTAAAGAATCTAAGAAACTACAAGAATTATTTCAAAAAGTCCACAAATTAGGACCTATCTTAGAAATTGGAACGTATTGTGGAAAATCAGCAATAAATTTTGCTGAAGTAGCTAAGAAATTTAACGGCTTAGTTTTCTCTGTTGATCATCATACTGGCTCAGAAGAGCATCAGCTAGGAGAGGAATATCACGATGATGAATTATTTGATAAAAGACTTAATAAATTTAACACTCTTCCTGAATTTTTAAAAAATGTAATTTTATATAAAAAAAGTGAATACATAATTCCTATATTGGATGAATCAAAAAAAGCAGCGAAAAGATTTTTTGAAGAAATTAGTCTTTTGTTTATTGACGGTGGGCATGCTAAACAGACCGCATTAGATGATTACTATGCTTGGAAAGATAAAATTTGTTCTGGAGGATTACTAGTAATTCATGATGTTTTTCCTGATCCAGAAGATGGAGGCAGGCCACCTTTTGAAATTTACTCATTAGCATCAGAATCAGGTGAGTTTGAAGACTTAGGAATTTATGAAACTTTGGGTATTTTAAAAAGAATTTGAAATCAGAAATTAAAAAAATCCCAAGAGTTTGAAAATTTATTTAAAGAGTTTCCTGCCAGTATTGCTGCACCAGCAGTCCAACTAGGTTTTTCTATTGGCCAGAATTTTTTATCTTTATAGACGAAACCAGTCCACAAAAGTCCATCATCATCGATTAAATTAAAAGTATCTTGGAGAATCTTTTCCGCCTCTTTTTTGAGCCCTGTTCGAACCAAAGCTAAAACTAATTCTGAAGATTCGGCAGCTGTAACCCAGGGCTCCTCGGTAACACATTTACAGCCTAATTCATCAATAACAAACTCATTCCACCTTTCTTTAATTGTTGAAATAGACCTTTTTTTATTAAATGCTCCGCTTAGTACAGGATAATACCAATCCATGCTGTAGCGAGATTTACTCTCCCAATTTCTATCAAATCTATGAGGCTTTAAATTTATACAGTCTCTTAATTTTTTTAGCTGATCGTCTGAAACTCTATCTCTTGTTTTGATTTCTTCAGCTATTTTTTTGTATGAGATTAGACTCATGTAGATTGAAGAGCAACCCGTTTTGAGGGAGTCATCAAGCCAATTTTCTTGATCTTTAGCCCAACTTATATCGCCGTGCTTTGTTTGACCCGACAAAGTAAATTTAATTGCTAAATCTAAGGTAGGCCAAAATCTTCTGAGAAATTCTTTATCTTTGAAGTTTAGATAGTGATGCCACATACCAACGGCGATATAAGAGCTAAAATTAGTTTCCTTTAAAAAATTAGTTTCTGAAGAATGATATAAAGAATACCAGGAGCCATCCGTTTCTTGATTAGATTCTAACCATTCATATGCTTTTTTTGATTCGCTTTCAAAGCCTAGAACGTCTATGCCCATGGCGGATTCTATATGGTCCCAAGGATCTAGTTTAGAAGATGGCTCCCATCTAATACCGCCGTCTGAATCTTGACAATTAAGAATATATTTAGCGAAATTTAAATATATATTTTTATTGTAAATACTCTTAGCATTATTTTTTTTTGAAATAGGCAACGACACTTTTAGCAATGATTGGTTGAAGAATAAATTCTAACATCTTTGTCAAAAAAGGTTTTTTCATCATGTCCCAAACTAAAAAATCATGGTATTTTTTTATGATATAAGATTTTTCTTTTGTATCCCAAAGTAAACATTGCAACCACCAATATGGTGAATGTAATGCGTGATTCCAGTGTCTTTTTTTGAATGAAAAGCCTCTATCTAAAATGGATTTTTTAAAATCTTTATATTTAAATATTCTTACGTGGCCGCCAGGCATTTCTTGATAAGCCTTACTTAATTTCCAACATATCCATTCTGGAAAAAATTTTGGAACACTTGCTGCAAATATTCCACCTGGCTTAAGGATTCTATTTATTTCTGAAATGACCTCTTCAAATTCTATAATATGTTCGAGAACCTCTGAACAAATAACATAATCAAATGAATTATCACTAAAGGGAAGTTTTCGTGCATCAGTCACGCCAAATGAACAACTTTTGCTAGGAGAATTTTCGTTAAACTCTTCGAAATTGTTCAATGCTTTTTGAACATCATCTTTGCTCATATCAAATCCAAAGACGTCTAAATCTGAGTGCATGTAAGCCCCAAAACAATGTCTTCCTTCCCCGCAACCTAAGTCTAATAACTTTGCACCTTTTTTTGGATTGATATAGCTAATATTAATTGTTTGCATTTTTATAAATCTCTATTTCTTTAAAATATTGCTCCTCATATTTTTTAGCTATAACTTCCCAAGAGAATTTTGAATTGACTCTTTTAAGTGCTTTTTCAGAATATTGCTTTGCTAAATCTGGTGAAGAAAAAAATCTAATTATTGAATTATAAATATCTTTTGAACTTTTTGGTTCAATAATAATTCCTGTATCCTTAATAACCTCAGGCAAAGCTCCTCCAGAAGTTGAAATCAGTGGAATACCGCAAGCCATTGCCTCAACAGCGGCAAAACCAAATCCTTCGTACAATGATGGAATGACAGCAAGCTCTGCTTCACAATATACTTTTCTTATCTCTGCCTGAGATAAGTTTGAAAAAAAATTAATATGTTTTTCTAGGTTCATTTTTCTTATCAGTCTTTCTGTGTGGCCGCCCTTCTTTCTTTCGCCAATGATTGAAAGAGAAACTTCTGGGTATATTTTTTTAACTTCTTTTAAAGCTTTTAAGAGGTAATCTAGACCCTTCAAAGGAACGTCAGCGCTTGCAACGGTTACAATTTTTTTTGGTACTTTTAGTATTTTTGGATCTGGAAAAAAAATTTTTAAATCTATTCCATTCATTATTCTTACCATTTTCTTTTTACTAACTTTAAATTCATCTCTAATGTCTTCAATAGAAGATTTAGAAGGAACAATAATTTTTTTCAGTCTTTTTGAAACAAATTTTTGCATAGTTAAAAAAGAGTGCCAGCGTCTCATGAGGAGTTTTAAGAGTATCTCATCAGTGCTTTGTAACTGATAATTAAGGTCTTTAGAGATTGGGTGATGAATAGTGGTGACTAAAGGTATTTTTTTTTGGAAATAAATTAATTCATAGGCAAGGCTTTGATTATCATGAATTATGTCGTAACGATCTATGCTTCTTTTTAATATGTGTTTTATCCTTTTACCAAAAGTATACGGCTCAGGAAAGCCTCCAGTATTTACGCTTAACCACTCAAAAAAATTTAAAGGATTGACAAGGCTCTTAAGATCAACATCAAAAAATTTACTTTCCTTTTCGTATAAACCCAAGCTTGGAACTTTTACTAATTCAACGGAAGAATCTAAATCAGGATAAGGAGGGCCAGAAAATACAGTGATTTCATGTCCCAAATCTCTCAAGGCTTTAGAAAGATACTTGACATAGATACCTTGCCCACCAGAGAAAGGCTTGCTTCTGTAGCTAAGAAATGCGATCTTTAGTTTTTTCAATTTTATCCTTTCAAGAAACTAAAGTATGCCACTCAGAAAATGAAGTTCTTTTACCTCTGACTTGATCGAAATAATTTTTTTGCAAGATTTCAGTTATTTTGCCTCTTTTGCCTGAGCCAATCTTGGTTTTATTAACTTGCGTGATTGGAACAACTTCTGCAGCTGTTCCAGTAAAAAAAAGTTCTTGGGACGAAAGAATATCTTCTTCTGTTAAATCCAAAATATTTACTTTTAAACCTAATTCTTCAGCAAGAGAAATTATAGCTTTTCGCGTAATTCCGTCTAATGAGGCCTCTAAATTAGGAGTAAATAGCTGATCGTCTTTTATGGCAAAAAGATTTTCTCCAGATCCTTCGGATATAAAATTTTTAGTATCTAATAACAGAGCTTCGTCATAACCTTCTTTTAAAGCTTCTTTTAGGGCCATCATTGACTTTACATAATTTCCATTTACTTTAGATCTTGATACAAGATTTCCTCTTTCCCGAATATAAGATGATATTTTTACTTTGATTCCTTCTTCAAAAACTTCAGGAGACATGTAACTCGGCCACTCCCATGCAGCAACTATAGTATGAACTTTTAAATCATCAGCTCTTAGCCCCAAACTTCCTGATCCATAAAAGCACATTGGTCTAATATAAGCTTCTTTCAAGTTATTCTTTTTTACAACATCTATCTGAGCTTGATTTAGTTCTTCA
>Ga0181379_1000059_pt1 | contig 51249 bp, 63 predicted proteins | sample 2SPOviralmetaG_FD_130115 | JGI IMG/M metagenome (GOLD analysis project Ga0181379, IMG submission 130115) | Marine viral communities from the oligotrophic San Pedro Time Series (SPOT) site, San Pedro Channel, CA, USA - 2 SPOT_SRF_2009-07-10 | ecosystem: Environmental > Aquatic > Marine > Strait... | reverse complement strand
GTAGCCATTAATTCTCCGGAAGCCGATGGAATCGTAACTCTTTCCTTGACAAATACTCAAACAGACGCTCTTAAAGTAGGTAACTATGTTTATGATGTACAGATTTCGTTTGTTGACAGTAATAATTCTACTGTTATTGAACGAATCCTTGAAGGAAAGATACGCGTTAACCCATCGGTGACATAAATGGCAAATGCTCAGAGAACAATAGTAAAAAAAATTACCCTTGGTGTTCCAGTAAGAAAAGTAACTGGTGCGGCAGCTCAAGCAATTGGCGATCTTACAGACGTTGATACAAGTAGTTTAGCAGATAAGGGTGTTCTTCAATATAATATCAATACGGCCAAATTTGAAGTAACCACTGCACCCACCGGTCTTACTCTGAGTGCGGGGAACTTTTAATGTCTGATATTAAAATTCAAATACTCCAATCAGGTACAACCACCACAATCACTCCGGCTAGTAATATCCTGACAAGTGGTGAACTTGCTTATACCTATGCAAATGGCGATTCGGCAGGAGGTGACAGACTCTTCATTGGTGCAGGCGGTGGTAATGGCTTTGCAACTGAAATTCATACTATTGGTGGTAAATATTTCACTGATATGATGGACCATCCAAAAGGACAGGTCAAGGCAAGCAGTGCAATTATTACTGATGCCAATAATAAGATTAATGTACTTAATGTTGATGATATCACAATTAACAGTGCATCGATCACAACAGCAAGTGCAACACTTACATTAAATCCAGCAACTGGATTGATTGATGTTGATACATCAAGGATTATGAATGTTGTTGATCCTACCTCCGCACAGGATGCTGCCACAAAAAATTATGTTGATACTCTTAGAATATTAAATGCCGCAGCTGATGTAAATGTTGGTAGCGGCGCATTATTTACAAATGAAACAATTACCCATTATGGTGGGACCAATGTTAATACTGCCCGTTATGAAATAGGTGGTGGTGTTGGAATTTTTGTAAATTTAGATTCAGATGTATTAGGTCTATCTAGATTAACAGTTGATAATATTGATGTAAATGGAAACCAGATTACAACAACTTCCGGCAATTTAACCTTAAATTCTACCGGTGGTTCAGTTATAATTGGTGGTGATTTACAGGTAAATGGTACAACCACTACAATTAATTCAACAGAATTAACTATTGATGATAAGAATATTACTCTTGCATCCGGTGCAGTAAATGCTACCGCAGCTGATTCAGCTGGTATTCATGTTGATGGTGCCAATGCTGATATCTACTATGAGGCATCCACAAATACTTGGAACTTCAATAAAAATATTGTAGCACCAAACTTAAATGTTTCAGGCAGTATTACTGGTAAATATAATGGCTTTGATTCAGACTTTACTGCCAAATCAACAACTGATCTTTCAGAAGGAACTAACCTTTACTATACAAATGCAAGATTTGATACAAGACTTGCAACTAAAACTACTGGTAATCTAACCGAAGGAAGCAATCTTTATTATACTGACACTAGATCAAGAGCAGCAGTAAGTGTTACTGATGCTGGTGGTGACGGTTCACTTGCATATAATAATTCAACCGGCGTTTTCACTTACACAGGGCCAAGTGCAGCTGAAGTTCGCGCACACCTGAGTGCTACAGGTGACTTATCATATAATTCAGGTACTGGTGTATTCAGTATTGATGTTGAGCAGGTTTATTCAAAGGCAAACTTTGACTCAGATCTTGGCGATGCAAATACTGATGGGTTACCAGAAGGATCAACGAATCTTTATTATACAGATGTAAGATTTGATTCAGCATTTGGTGCAAAATCAACATCAGATATATCCGAAGGAACAAACCTTTACTTTACGAACGAACGTGTGGATGATCGTATATCTAATCTGTTTACAGAAGGTGAAGGTATCGACTTCACATATGACGATGGATCAAACACATTTACAGTAGCAACAGAACTGGCAACAACCACTAATATTGGTGGTGCAAAGTTTGACTCGGTTGACTTTTTAGTCACGGCCGGGAATGTAGAATTAGCAACTATTGATTGCGGAACATATTAAGCCTTATTAGGACAAGAAAATGGCAACACCAAAAGTATTACTTAAAAGATCTTCAGTAGCAGGAAGAATACCTGACAGTAGCGACTTAAGTTATGGCGAACTCGCGATTAACTTTGCTGATGGTAAACTTTACTATAAAGATGATGCAAATAATGTAAAGGCATTTATTGATTCAGCAAGGGTACAAGCTATTGCAGATGCAGTTGAAGTTGTGGCTTCTGCACAACTTGATTCCGGTGAAACAACTACTCTTGTCACTTCATTAATTGATTCAAACTATGTGCAATCACGTACAAACGAAGCATACCTTGCTACAATTATTGACTCCGGGTATGTGCAACTTCGGGTTCCGTTATCATATCTTGAAGGTTTAATTGATTCTGCTTATATACAAGCAAGACAAACAAATCAAGACTTTGCATATTCTTCTTTAACTGGTGCACCAAATGTACTTGATTCTACTAATGTCACTAACATTATTGACTCAGCGTATGTTGCTGCACGAGTGGGTGATTTAGGTATTGATTCTGCCAGTGTTAATGTAATTATTAATGATACCGTAAATGCTGGATATGTTCAAGCAAGGCAAGACTTTGCTTATGGCTCGTTAACGGGAGCGCCAACAACGGTAAGTACATTTACTAACGACGCAGGTTATTTAACCAATACAACTGCAACCACCTTGGTTGATTCCGCCTATGTAAGAGCAAGAGTAAGAACAGATCAAGATTTAAGAACAACAGATAATGTAACATTTAATCAACTTCGTGGTCCAGCAAACTTTATAATTGATCCAGCAGCAGTTGGTGATAATACAGGTACAGTTCAAATCCTCGGCAATTTGCAAGTTGAAGGTACACAAACAACCATCAACTCTACGACCGTTTCAATCAACGATAAAAATATTGTTTTAGCGGATAGTGCATCTAATGCTGCTGCAGCAGACGGTGCAGGTATTACGATCAATGGTGCCAATGCAACTTTACAATATGCAGCAACTGGTGATAAGTTCGTATTCAATAAACCGTTTGAAGGTAACTATCTCGGGTTTGATTCTGACTTTAATGCAAAGTCAACCACAAATTTAAGTGAAGGTTCAAACCTATATTATACGAAAGCACGTGCCGATTCAGATATTGCTGCATCACTAAATGATTCAACCAATACGGTAAGTATTACAATCAATAATACCATTGTAGATGCAGTGGATTCTGCATATGTACTTGCTCGTATAGCAGAAGCACCATTCCTTGATTCAGCAGATGCAATACAACTAATTGATTCTGCTTATATAAGACTTCATACTCGCATTGGTGATTCTGATATTAACTTTGGATCACATAAGATCCTTTATTCAAATGTATATTCGACGGAAGGTGATCTTCCTTCAGCAACCACTTACCATGGTATGTTTGCCCATGTTCATGGTACTGGTGCTGGTTACTTTGCTCACGCAGGTGCATGGACAAGATTAGCTAATCAGAGTGAAATATTTGATGGTGCATATGGTTCATTAACTGGAACACCTGCACTTATTGATTCTTCACTTACAATTCAATTAATTGATTCTGCATATGTTCAGGCAAGACAAACATCTGGTGGCGGTGGAACAGGAACCGTTGATTCTGCATATGTGCTATCAATTATTGATTCTACTAATTCACCATTCCTGCAAACTTTCTTCCATTATACTGCAACAGCAGGCCAGACAACCTTTACCGGTAACGATGATGCTTCAAATACATTATCATATACTGCTGATGCTATTGCGGTTTATTTAAATGGTATCCTACTTGTTGATACGCAAGATTATACTGCATCAAATGGAACATCTGTTGTTCTTACAGTTGCTGCATCACTAAATGATATCATTACAATTCAGAAATTTAGCGGCAGTGTTATAGGTGGTGGTGGTGGAACAGTAGATAGTGCTGATATCATTGCCATTGTGGATTCCGATTATGTACAGGCCAGACAAATTGGTGGAAACCTATCACCACTTGGAGCATATACCCAAACATCATATCGTTACATATCAACCACTGGTCAAACAGTTATCACAGGTAGTGATGAAAATGGTAACAGTTTAAATTATAGAACAGATCAAATAGATGTATTCTTAAATGGTATACTTCTCTTTGATTCAGCTGATTATACACAAACAAATAGTACAACACTTACAATGACAAGTGCACTTGATAGTGCAGATGATCTTAATATTATCTGGCGTAGAGGCCAACTTGTAAGACCAAATGTAAAGGTTTATGAATATACAGCAACTGCAAGTCAATCAACATTCAGTGGCGCAGACCTCAGTAATGAAACATTATCATATGTAGCTGGTGCTGTACAAATATTTGTTAATGGTATATTGTTGAAATCATCAACAGACTATACCGCAACAAATGGTACCAGTGTATTATTAACTTCGCCTGCAGGTGCTGGAGATGATATAGCCATTGCGGCTTATGCGGCTCCTGCTGCTAAAGCAACTTCGTTTACATTTACTGCTGACTCAGCTCAGGCAGTATTTTCTGGAGTGGACAATAAAAATAATAACTTTAGTTATGAAGTAAATAATAGTTTAGTATTTCTCAATGGTATTGTACTCAATGATTCAGATGACTTTACTGCTAGTAATGGAACATCAGTTACACTTACAACGGCCGCAAACCTTAACGACGAATTAAAAGTTGTATCATTTGGTGCAATAACCACCACACAGTCAAGTAATAACTGGTCTGAAACAACGACAAGCATTAAAATTAGTCCAAATGAAAAGAAATTTGTTGATTGTAGTAACAGTGCCATAATGCTTGAAATTCAAGATTCAAATAATAATGTAAGTATGGGTGATGAGTTAAGAATTATTGATGGTTATGGAAACGCTGCCAATAATAACATCACACTAAGAAGCACAAAAAAGATTATAGGCTCAGATAGTGATCTTATTATTGATATAAATAGGAGTGGAACCAACCTTGTGTATTATAATGAATCAAATGGTTGGGTATTAATAGAGAACTAATATGACGTTATTAAGTACACTTAGAAATACAGCAGAGCAACTTGCAATTGAGCAAGTGGTAGATTCTGCATATGTGGAACCACGCGCTAATGTTACCGGTATAGTTGATTCTGATTATGTGACATTACGCGCCCCAACGGTGGATGTAACTGGTACTCAGGATCGTGACAACAAATCATATAACTATGATGGGACTCTGATATTAAATACCGGTGATAAAAGATTATATATGGCACGGGCAGGAACTTTTGGTACATTCGATATGTATGTTAAGACTGCACCAGCAGGTGCTGCTTTGACAGTACAAATCAATAAGAATGGTAGTTCAATAGGTACAGGAACAGTTGCTGACGGAGCAACTGCTGGTACTGGACAAGCATTATCATCAACAAGTTTCTCCGCTGGGGATTATTTAACAGTAGACATTACACAAATCGGGTCATCAACTGCTGGTGAAGATTTGTACATTAACTTTAGGATAGCAGGATAAAATGGAAAAGTATTTTACAGGACAAGATTATACAGTATTTGATAGTGCTGATGAACCATCAATTGTTCAAAGAATTACCAAACTAGAATGGTCTGCCGGCACACTTTTAGCTCATCACGGTTTAGAAGATAGTAATTCAGATACAAGTGTATTAGATACACAAGCATTTCCATTCAATCCGAGACCAAAAAAGATACCTAATGGGGAAACAGATAGTGATGGTAGGGAATTGTGGGATTATAGAGCAGGAGACCCGTGGGATTCTTCTGGAGAAGCATTTAACTACGTCGAAAAGAAATTGGGGTTAATCTAATGGCAGTCGTATTATCACAAGGGCAAGAAAATGGCTCAAACGCCAGACAACAGTATTACTATGAAGATGTTCGTCCTGGCCATAATATTGGATTTTTAGGAAACAGCAGACAGGCAGTAAATTCGATAACCTTTACTCCAATTTTTGGTCCTGAGGGTGGTGTAGAAGCAAAAACAACCGCTGGCGCAATGCAAAATTATACTGGATCTCATTATTCTCCTGAATATCAGTCCACCAGTAACGGCACATTGACATATGGCGGTTGGATGAGACTTGGAAATAAAAAAGTTCCAACTGTAACTGTTCTTACTACTGGAACTACCGCCGCGGATACAGGCGATTATTATGGAAACGTTCTTCCTTATAACTGGATTAGTGCTGTACATGACGAACAACCAGTTTTTATGAATGTTGGTACAGATGATGGTGCGACTAAAAACGTACACTTTCAAAATAACTTTTATGGATTAGGTGAAGGTTATTATGGGAATTACTCGCAGGTACAGATGAATGACGGTGACGAAATGTTTAGTAAGTTACCAGTCTATGCTACAACTGCAACAGGATCTAATGGTTTTGGAGGTGGTTTTGCACACTCGTATAAGACTGGTGGTAGTGCAAGTTATAGAGGATTCCATGAAATAACTTACTACACAGCTTCTGGCAGTTATCAACAATTTAAGCCATATCTTAATTTTAAAAGAAATAATACTTCTACAACTGGTAGATATGCTTCGTTTGGCGATTATCGAAACTTGACATATCTAGGTACATATGGCGGAACTCCTTATTATCTTGAAATTTCTTTAGGTCAAAATGGCATGGAGGTTTCTGCTCATACTTTTGATGTCGATTCGGCTACCGTGACCGAAGTGTTTAATGGTGACATTGCAGCTGGTGGTTTTGTAGATTATGCGAGCACTAGTTATGATGCAGGAAATTTAGGAGTTCAACATAATTCTGGAACCTCTGATGGATATTGGAAAGGTCCGAGTAAGTGGATGTTGGCACAAGGCGGTGCTTATCGCTGGTTGATGTTCCCATGTTTCAATACATTCGATTATCCTACTACTAATATGGTCAGGATGGATACATCAAGTAATGCTATTCAATATAGCGGTTATCAAAACAGTACATCTCAACCAGCAATGTATGGTTATAGTGGTGGTGCGATGGGATATACAGTGTTCCAGGATAAAGGTATGAATCCTGGTGATCTTGGTGGAAGTCAGGCTGGTGGAAAACAACCTGGCCTTGCTGCTGCATATATGGAATGGCACGGTGGTTATGATGTAAGCACTGGCGAGAAGTTTGGTCCAGATTATACTGGTGCTGCATGTACTGCTGGAACTGGTGTTATCAACCAAATGTATTCTCTATTCCCAGCATATGGGGTGGAAGGAAGAGCAGACGGAACTTCAAACGCTCGTCATAGAAGAATCTATACTTTTATGTTCGTAGAATCTCCTGCCGAATGGACAAGTGGTTATAGTAACTATATGTTCTGGAAAGGATTTACTACTGTACCAGAAACTCCTCATAACTGGGCTTGGCTAGATGAAAAACGTACCCTCATTGCAGCAATTTGTCAGAATAATACTTACATCTATGAATGCAGAGGGTATGATTTCCCAACAACTGCTGCTAACTATGCTGGACAAAGGTATAACTATTATATTGGTAATACAAATACCACTGGTTCTGATGCGTTTAATGCCACTTCTATTCCAAGTTATAACTCTCGCGGAACTCCGCACACCTTTAATATGAATCCTACTTCTCAGTCAAGTGTTGGCGGATGGACAGGTTGGGTGCATGTAAATACTATACCTCATAGAGTCGTGCAGATGGGTATTGATAAGCATCAAAAGATCTTTGCTGTAACTGCAAATATTACTGCGCTCGGTGGTACGAACGGTTATGGTGGTAACTTGCATATGTGGACAGAAAATACTCCATTCTCTGTTGCACTTGCTGGTGATGTCACGACAGATACTATCACACATTCTGGTTCAAATATCGATAAGACTCTTACCATTGAAGCTTTGGGTATTAGAGGTAGAAGAGTAAAGACGAAAGTTCAACTTGAGATTGTAGGTACAACTGGTCAATTTGATAATGGTACACAATCGAAGGAAGTAACAACCTCAACAGGTGCTGCTGTATCAGAAACAATAACTATTACAGGAAGCAGTCAGTTTAATATTGTAGCAAACTTTGGTGTATAATGTCGTCTTACAACAACAGATTCAAATCAAATCAATTTTATAGTTTACCTATAAATGTTGATAGTGATCATATAGCTGGTATAATTCCATACGAACGGGATTTTCATATCAGTGTAAATGTGCAATCTTCTGATAGTCAGGCACAAAATGATTTGGTTTTGGTTGGTGCTACCGCTTGGCAAATTGCTGATGCGATTCGAATATCACCTGATGGTGGTGCACCAACTACGGGTTATTTTCTTGATAGTGTTGGTGGTCCGGAACATCCTGGTCAAAATTCTTTCCCTATACATTTTGGTTTAATTAACTCTGCAGATGATCTCTTTGAATCTGGTGTAGCGAATGGTATTACTGCTTATAATTTTGCTGGTAAAGGCAAAGCAATAGATAGCGACTATATTCATACACAAGATCTGCATGTAATGGATAGTAATAGTATTTTTGATTCTGGTCGTGCATATGATATGTTCTTGAATGAGAAGTCTATTAATAAGATAGGCATTACCCATTATCAGGAACTAATGCCTATTAACCATATCGATAAATTTAGGGTGCATCCAGATAAAGCAGATTCAGATCATGGACCATATCCAGGAAATATCGTCACTATAACTCCAACCAACCCTGAAGTCTTTCCTATTGGGTTTGACTCAAATGCTATAGCTGCTGGTGGTGGAGGTGGTGGCGGTGGCGGTGCTGCTGCCGATCCAGAATCATGGAGTTAATCCATGACCAAAGTAAGAGATATCGCAAACTTTCTTGGTAAAACTGAGGCATTCAATACTACAAATAAAACCCTAGCATTTGATAGCAGTGATGTTACAATCATTACTCCGGAAGTTGTTAGCACTTTAGCTGGAGTAGGTGGAACCGTAGTTTATGATTCTGTTGGTCTTTTACCTACAAATCCAAGTGATGGTGATCGTGCATGGGTGACAGGTAATAATCGGTTTTATGTAGCAGATAGTTCTTGGCATAATTCACTTCTTGTTAACGTTCCCCCAACAATTAATATTGCAAACTATGATGGTGTTTTAACTGATAGTCAAAGTTTAACAATGACTATTCAAGTGACAGATAGTTTTGAAAATCTAGATATTATTTCGTTTAATGCTGTTCTTTCGCCCCCAAATATTACCGATAGTGCTGTAGCAACTTTTTCACGCGACTCAAGTGTTATTGCTATTGCAATGAGTCCCGCCGCCACAAATGACGCAACATCATTTACGATTACATTTAGCGCCAATGATCAAGTGAATTTATCTACATCTGTAAAAAGTTTTACAATTGATCGTGGATTTGTATTAGAACCATTATCTCAAATACTGAGTCTTTCAGGCAGTACAATAATAAATGCAGATAGTGATCTTGCAGGTGGGGCTTTTCAATTAACCAGTGGTGACACTTTATCTGATTCTGCACCTTCTATTGAAGCAACTGTTGCAAGTGCTATATTCTTAGATAATACTCAACAAAGTAGAACATCTGCCGGTAATACTATGGGCATTGATGTTGGTGCAGGAAAAGTTGCGATTCCAACTGGTGCTATCGATAGCAGTTATATTGGATGGATATGGTCAGGAACAAGCAGTGAAACAACAACTGCTTCTAGATTTAGAACTGGTGATGCTGCTGGTGGGCAAATCATATCGCATCTGAGTGTACAACCTTCAACATGGATATCAAATGATGCTAATCTATCATCAATGTACATTCATGGTATTGTTGACGGAAATACCTATAGAAATTATGCTGGAGTTATATGCACACAATATAGTTTGACAACCAATGGTGGTGCTACAAGAAAAGGAACCCAGCCTATCTATGCTACTTCATACACAGGATATTCTGCTTATTCTAATGGTATTGATGGTGGTGGAAATCCAAATTACGTTCTCATGAAGAGTGATACATATTCTGATGGTGTATCAGGGTTTTATTACAATTGGCCAATACCAAGTTACACCTCGAACTGGTCATATAGAAATGTGACTTGGAAAGCATGTAGTGCTAGTACATTTGATCCTGGTTGGGGTTCTAATTTTCAATTTACTATTGTTCTTAGTGGCAATCAACAATCAAACTTTCCTGTAGGTGGTAAGATTCACATTGGTACAGATTCTACTGTAAATGGACCAACAGCACAAGAAGTTTATGAAGGTCAACATTTTACTATTCTTGGAACCCATGTAGCAACATATAATATTTCAGGAGCATATTATTTCAATAAAAATCACAGTTCATATGCAGATACTCCTGGTGCAGATATATGGGCAGATGGAGATTTAAGCGGAGGCAGAATATATAGTAGATGTGGAGTTTCTACAGGTGATACTGTCGTTGTCTGTGCTGGAGGTATGGGATATACGCAAAACCAAGCTTGGGGAAGTTCAATTCCTTCTGGTTCATCTCGAGATGCACTTAGCACAAATATTCCTATTTATGTTAGATCTGCAAGTTTATGCAATCAAGTTTATATCATAAGTGAAGACTACCCAAGATATGGAGTTTCTGGTGATAACGATTATTTAGAAAATACAGATTTATATCCATCGTATTCTGAATGGAGTTCAACAAGTAATGCAAGTGGAGCGTCTAATGGAACATCGACTTATCCAATATATAAACAATCTGCATCCGAATATACACAATTAGAATTAGATCCAAGTCCAGCAGGTGATGGGACTGAGGTTAGTATAGGAACATCTGTTCTAGGATCATACGTTTGGAAAAATGGTACTAAAATTACAGTGGATGATAATACTGGATTCACTGCAGGCAAATTTGTACAGAAGAAAACATAATGGGTAGAACAAGAGACATAGCAGCAATATTAGGTAAGACTGAAATTACCAATTCGAATAATGAACGTATCCTCACGATTGATGATAATAGTGTTATACAAGATTCAAGTTATGTAACAACACTTGTAAGCAGTACTGGGTTGTCTTTTTTTGAAACAGTTGATTCATTACCAACATCATCACTAACAGCAGGAGATCAAGCATTTGTTGCTGACTCAAATAAATACTATATTTCAAACGGTTCAGTTTGGTATGGTCGTGTAATGGTAGATAGTTTAGGATAAAGCAATGGGAAGATCACGTGACATAGCAGATATGCTCAGTAATACTGAGATCTCTAATACTGAAAATAAAAGACTTCTTAATGAGGCATTAAATGTTGGTGTTGATTCAGCATATGTTGACGGAGTTGTTGGTCAACCATTATCGTTTCTTTCTACTCTTGATTCATTGCCGATTACTTCTCTTGAAGTCGGTCAGCAAGCATATGTAAGTTCAAATAATCGTTTATACATATCCGATGGTTCTGGGTGGTATCATACATCAGAGTTTGAAGTATAGAAACATATAAATAGTCAAAAGAATTTTTACCTGGAGACTATTTTATGGCTATTCCTGCTAGCAGACAAGATCTGATTGATTATGCTAAACGTCGTCTTGGTGACCCAGTATTAGAAATCAATGTTGATGATGATCAGGTTGAGGATCGTATTGATGAAGCAATACAGTACTGGCAGGAGTTCCACTCTGATGCTACAATTAAGACGTATCTAAAACATCAAGTTACTGCTGCTGATATTACCAACGAATATATCCCAATTTCATCAAATGTTCTTACGGTAAATAGAATGTTTCCGATGTCGTCAGCCTTCGGTACATCGTTTAATATGTTTGATATTAAGTATCAGATGATGTTAAATGATATTGCTGATATGCAAAACTTTGCTGGCGACCTGGCATATTACGAACAACTCCAGCAGTATCTATCTCTTCTTGACATGAAACTCAATGGTACACCCCAAGTACATTGGTCACGGCATCAGGACAGGCTTTATATCTTTGGTGATATTGCAGATGGTGACATACAGGTTGGTGAGTATATTGTTGCAGAGGTTTATACACTTATTGATCCAGACACACATACATCAATTTATAATGATCTTTGGCTTAAGGAATATTCTACTGCTCTGATTAAACAACAGTGGGGTATGAATCTTTTAAAATTTGAAGGGGTTCAACTACCAGGTGGTGTTACCTTTAACGGCCGCCAATTATATGACGATGCAACTGCAGAGATAGAAAGGTTACGGGAAAAAATTAGGGATGAATGGGAATTTCCGCCTGATTTCTTTGTAGGATAATATTATGGCTCGTAACTTTTATTTTTCGGAAAAAGTAAGGTCTGAGATGGATCTTTATGAGGACCTCGTAATTGAGGCCTTAAAGATCTATGGGCAAGATGTTTATTATTTGCCGAGACATTTGGTTAATGAAGATACATTGTTTGGTGATGACCCGGCATCTAACTTTCCTCAGACACATAAAATTGAGATGTATATTGAAAATGTTGAGGGGTTTGATGGAGAGGGAGATTTATTTACAAGATTTGGTGTAGAGATTCGTGATGAGGTCACACTTGTTGTCTCTAGAAGTAGATGGTCCAAACAAGTTCATAGGTTTGATACATCAGGCATTACGAATGATAGACCTACAGAGGGTGATTTAATTTATATACCTCTGACCAATAAAATGTTTCAGGTTCAACATGTAGAACATGAACAACCATTCTACCAAATTGAAAATTTACCTGTATTCAAACTTCGTTGTACATTGTTTGAGTACACTGGTGAGAACTTTAATACTGCTGTTGATGATATTCAAGCAATTGAAAAGGACGGTTCGTATCAGTATAAGGTTTGCACAATTGCTCCTGCCTCAGCAACGGCATCAACTACTGTTACTGGGCTCTATGTTGACAGTAATTATGTACAACTTGGATATGCAGCAAGAGGTCTAGGTTTATCAAGTCTTAACCTTCTTACTGGTGGTACATATTACTCAACGGCACCAACAATTAGATTTATTGGTGGCGGAGATAGCAGCAATCCAATAGCAATAGGTGATAGTGCAATTGCAACATGCACAATTACCTCATCAGGTACGGTTGATACAATTACGCTAATCGATTCCGGAAATAATTATATGACTGCGCCGTCAATAGAATTTATTGATGGAACCGTGGTTGATAGTGATTATTCGGTTGGTGATACAGTAACACAACTTTTACCTGGTGGTGTTACAATGTCAGGTGAAATTGTAAGCATTCAGATGGAATCATCTGGTTCACCATATCGTTGCTTTAACCTTGCTCACGTTGGTGGTGATGATGGTAAATATCATTCATTTGATTCCAATTATACTGCGACATCACCTTTCACCGCAGCAACAGGTACACTAATAAATAGCACAAATGGTTCTTTAAATGGCCTTGTAATTCACAGTGTTACTGAAGAGAATAAATTGTCCGAAACAGAACAAAATGAAACCTTTAGTGATTTCTCAGATGATTTCTTAGACTTCTCTGAAGATAATCCATTTGGTGATCCGGAGGATCAATAATGTTTGGTACGCATTTTTACCATGAAAAAATCCGGAAATCAGTTTCCATATTCGGAAGACTGTTTAATAACCTGTACGTAATTCGTAAGAATTCGTCTGGTGGTGTATTGAATCAATTAAAGGTTCCATTAGCATATGCACCAAGGATAAAGTATTTAGAACGTATAAGACAAAATGCTGATCTTAATTCAGATACAAAAGTGGCATTAAAATTACCTAGAATGTCATTTGAAATTACATCATTTAATTATGACAATACACGGCAGTTAACAAAAACCAGTAAATTTTCAAGTGGTGGTACAACAAGGGAAACAAGACAAAAGTTTAATGCTCCTGTACCATATAACATTAATTTTCAGTTAAACATATATGCCAAAAATCAAGATGATGCATTACAATTGGTGGAACAAATATTACCTACATTTAATCCACAATATACATTAACAATAAAACCATTTCCAAATGAATATCCTACATTTAAAGAGGATATTCCAATTATAATTCAATCACTGACATTCAGTGATGATTTTGAAGGTCCTATGGAAGCCCGTAGGACTATTATATACACATTAGATTTTGAAATGAAAGTAAGTTTCTATGGCGCCATTGCAGAAAGCGATATTATCCGCAAATCTATTGCAGATGTTTCCTTTATTGGTGCAGGTCTTGCAGATTCAGATATTGCAATTGAAAGACTTACTGTTGAACCAGACCCATTGACAACAATTGGTCTACCAGATAGTGATTATGGGTTTAGTGAAACATGGACACCGTTAAACGCATAGTCAAGTTGCGTAACAGGAGAAAAAAATGACAATTACACTGAGAAACACGAAAGGTAGTGAACTCTCGTTTACGGAACTTGACGGGAACTTCACTGACCTTGATACAAGAATCATAGCACTACCTGATTCCGCTCAGGTTGCAACAATTATCACAGGACAAGTTGATAGTGCTTACATACAAGCAAGGCAGACTGCATCAAAAGATTCTGCATTTGTAACAAGCATTGTTGACGCAACGTATATCCAATCAGCAGTGGCATCATTTAGTAAATTCTTTTATGAAGCCGATTCTGGTCAAACAGTATTTACAGATAGTGATATACAAGGAAATACTTTATCATATGATTCCGCAACAATCATGGTTTATAAAAATGGTATGTTGCTAAATGAATTATATGATTTTACATTATCAGGCAGTGACACTGTTACTCTTACCATGGGTATGGACAGTGGTCATGATCTAATCATTACTACTTGGAAATAAGGAGAGGAACAATGGCAAGAAAAACATATAATTATTTTACGGGCCAAACCGTAACACAATCATTAGGAAGTATTATAGCTGCCTCTCTTGGTAATTCTGTACATCCTAGTATTGCATCAAACCCTAATTTAAGGCTCACAACATTTAGTAATAATGAGCTCTTGGAATTATTAGCAAAAAGATTTCCTGGTTTATCCAGGCCTATCACATTTGATCCTCAAGGACTAGGGATTGGTAGTGGAGTTTTTGCACAAAGCCAAGGGCATTATTCAGATGCATCTTTTGTTGAGCCGGATGTTTGGGATATTGATGGCAGACTACAACATAGATTTCAATTACCTGATTCTGCAATCTCTGCAGGTTTATTACCGGATGGTATCGGGAGTGGTGCACAAACCATTGTATCCCAACCGTTAAAGGCTGATCAAAGAATCTATTTTGAGATTCACATGAATAAGTATCCAAAACAAGTGGATAGTAATGGTGTTCAAACAACTTTCAATAACATTGGTGGCGGTGCCATTGGTGGTGGTGGTTCTGGTAGCGTATATGATTGGAACCGATTTGTTATAGGTGAAGCAGGTTTGGGTGGAGAAATTGAAATAGCAGTTGCTCCAACAGGTTGGAAAACATCTGGAGGATTTGAATCAGTAATTGGTAGAATGGTTGGATTTACCACAAAGGGTATTCTTAGTACAAATCAATACCAAAACACTGGTTATAATCCAAGCAATCAACATTATGCATCATATCTAAATATACACCCAGCAAATGATAGTGATATCAGTGAGGTTGTTGATGGTGATATCTTTATGATTGCCATCGATGGTGTACAGGATTCAACCACAAGCAATAATAAATTCTATTTTGGTAAAAATGGTGTATGGGCTAAAGCTGATTCAATAAATAACCTATCAACATTGGAACAAGGTTTAAGAAACTTTGATCCAGCAGATGACTCAGCAATCCGTGGTGGATGGAATTTACAACCAAGTGAAGATCCATATCACATCTATATTTCACCAGTTTGGGATCCATCAGCAAAGGATTCAGCACAGGGTGTGCTTCCAGGTGATTACAAATATATGGATATTGACCTTACAATTAAAACTGGTGCAGATGTAACATATTCAGTACCTACTAGTGGAACAGGTAAAGCATTCAAGGCACACTAATTATGACAGATGATAAAGATAATGTAAAGAATGATTACGATTATTCTCGTGAAACATATTATGAGCTCATAGAAAAAGGTAAGGACGCCTTAGAAAACATGATAGAGGTTGCTCGCGAAAGTGAGCATCCTCGTGCTTATGAAGTCTTATCAGGTATGATCAAAAACGTTTCTGATGTAAATGATCGCCTGATGGACTTAAATAAAAAGCAAAAACAAATGGATGAAAAGGATGAAGTGAAACAGGTCGAAAATCAGCAGAATAACTATTTTCTTGGTTCTACTGCTGATATTCAAAAACTTTTACAAGAAGATAATGTTATAGATGCTGAACCAGATAGAATCATATCTAGGGAATCCTAATGTAAAAAGGGATGGTGTTTTACAAAAATGGACACCGGAACTTTTAAAAGAATATAAAAAGTGCATGGTTGATCCTGTATACTTTTCAGAGAATTATGTAAAAGTAATTGCTCTGGATGAAGGGTTAGTGCCATTTAAATTATATCCTTATCAAAAGGAAATGTTCACACACTTTACGGATAATAGATTTAATGTCGTTCTCGCATGTCGTCAATCTGGCAAGTCAATATCAGCCTGTGCATACCTCCTTTGGTATGCGTTATTCAATTCTGAAAAGACTGTGGCCATCCTGGCGAACAAGGGTGCGACTGCACGTGAAATGCTCTCACGCATTACACTTATGTTGGAAAACATTCCTTTCTTTCTTCAGCCTGGTTCAAAGGCACTCAATAAAGGATCTCTTGAATTTAGTAATAACAGTCGCATCATTGCGGCTGCGACTTCTGGTAGTTCTATTCGTGGTATGTCAGTTAACCTTTTATATCTCGATGAGTTTGCATTCGTAGAACGTGCTGCAGAATTTTACACTTCCACGTATCCGGTTGTTTCTGCTGGTAAAGATACAAAGGTTATTATTACATCCACTGCAAATGGTATTGGTAATCAATTCCATAAGATCTGGGAAGGTGCTGTACAAGGAATTAATGATTTTAAATCATTCCGTGTTGATTGGTATGATGTTCCTGGTAGAGATGAGGAATGGAAAGCCCAAACGGTTTCGAATACATCACAATTACAATTTGATCAAGAGTTTGGTAATACCTTTTTTGGTACTGGTGATACACTTATTAATGCTGAAACACTATTAAGTTTAAGAGCAAAGCCTTTTAAAAAATTATTGGAAGGCGGTAATTTAAAAATATATGCTGAACCTGAAAAAGGTCATGAGTATATCATGACCGTGGATGTAAGCAAGGGAAGAGGACAGGATTATTCTACGTTCAACTTGATCGATATTAGCGTTCGCCCATTTGCACAGGTTGCTGTATATCGCAATAACACTATCTCTCCAATACTCTTCCCTAACATTATATATAAGTACGCGAAAGCCTACAGCGATGCTTATGTGGTAATTGAATCAAATGATCAAGGTTCTGTGGTTTGTAATGGATTATATCATGACTTTGAATATGAAAATATGCATGTTGAATCGTCCGTTAAGGCAAATGCCCTTGGTATTGAAATTACTCGTAAAACAAAAAGACTTGGTTGTTCGGCAATTAAAGATATATTAGAAACACATAAATTAGATATTATTGATGAGCAAACAATCCTAGAAATTTCCACATTTGAGGCCAGAGGGCAATCATACGAGGCGTCTGATGGTAACCATGACGATTTAATGATGAATTTGGTTATGTTTGGTTATTTTGTTTCAACACAATTCTTTGCTGATATGACAGATATAAATTTAAAGAAAATGCTATTCGATCAAAAAATGAAAGCCATTGAAGAGGATATGGTACCATTTGGCATTATTGATGATGGATCAGAATATATTGACCAAATTGAAAGACAAGATGATGATTGGCAAATTACAATTAACACAGATAAGGCCATTTGGGACCCAGATCTTTAAATATAATAAAATTATAAATAAAGGTAAGTTGACTAATCGTATTATGGAACATATAATTTTTTAATCGAAGGAAGATAAAATGGCACTTTCAACACCGTCTGCAAGTCCAGCGGTTGTCATTCGGGAAATAGATCTGACTGGTGGCGTTCCTAACGTTCAGTCAACTACCGGCGCAATCGTAGGTAACTATCGCTGGGGTCCAGTTGAAGAAAGAGTTCTAGTGGCCAATGAGGCCGAACTGGTAAATACTTTTGCAACACCTGACTCCGCAAATGCTATTGATTGGTTTTCCACCAATTACTATCTTAATTATTCTTCATCACTTTTTGTGACAAGAGAAATTAAAGATGGAACCGCATTTAATTCACGCTCAATTATCGGACAAAGCGCATCAGATTCTAACGGTAACCTACCACAGGAAACAGTTAAGAACGAAGATGATTGGAACGCACAACGCGCCGATCTTATTGATAGCTCACACACATTTATAGCCAAGTATCCTGGTGAACTTGGTAACTCATTAGAAGTTTCAATGTGTCCACCAAGAGATTCAGCCTTTAATAACTGGTCATATAAGGGTGAATTCGATCAAGTATCTGGTACATCAACATACGCAACTAATAGAACAGCATCAAATGATGAAGTTCATGTTGTTGTTATTGATGCCGAAGGTAAATTCTCAGGTACACGTGGCACAATTCTAGAAAGATATCCATTTGTTTCTGTTGCAGACAATGCAAAGAATATTGATGGAACAACAAACTTTGCAATCGATGTGATTAATAATCGTTCAGGTTATGTCTGGATGGTTGCATTCGATTCAAACTTTGAAGCCGTAAGACAAACCGGTGGTACAAGTATTACAACAGGTAATACCTACAACTGGGGTGGTCCTGCAACAGGTGCAGTTGGCCATTTGGCAACATTTAACCAAGCTACTGATCACAATATGGAAGGTGGTTCAAATTCGGATCCTCTTACAACCAGTGAATATCTTACAGGATATGACCTGTATGATGATAAAGACATTGTAGAAGTTGATTTCATTATCTCTCCATCAATGAATAGTAGAACAGATCAAAATACAGTGGTTAATGCTCTTGTTGCAACTGCTCAAGGTCTACGTAAAGATTGTGTTGTACTTGCATCACCTGCACGGACAGATGTTGTTGGTTTAACCAATCCTCAAACAATGGTTAATAATGCTGTTCTTACAGCAGATGGTTGTACATTCTCATCATACCTCATCTTAGATAACCAGTTCTTGAAGGTATATGATAAGTACAATGACCAATACATTCAAATTCCTGCTGCATCCTCTACTGCTGGCATCTGCGCTGCTACGGATTATAACCGTGCACCGTGGTTCTCACCTGCAGGTTCACGGCGTGGTCAATATCTAGGAATTACATCAATTGCTTATTCACCTACCAAAACACAAAGGGATACTTTGTATAAGGCTGGTATTAATCCGATTGCAAATATTCCTGGTCAAGGTGTTCTACTCTTTGGTGATAAAACCAAGCTTGGTAGACCATCTGCATTTGACAGAATTAACGTACGTCGTCTGTTCCTTGTCCTTGAGAGAGCAATTGGTAGGGCAGCGCAACAGGTAATGTTCGAGTTTAACGATGAGTTTACTCGGGCAGAATTTGTCAATATCGTTGAACCAGTACTTCGTGAAGTACAGGGACGGCGTGGTATTACTGACTTCCGTGTTGTTTGTGACGAAACAAATAATACACCTGCAGTAGTTGACCGTAACGAGTTTGTTGCAAGTATTTTCATCAAACCTGCTCGGTCTATTAACTACGTTACTCTGAACTTTGTAGCTGTTCGTACCGGTGTTGACTTCGAAGAAGTCGTAGGCACGGTGTAAGGAGATAAACAATGGCAATTCTCGGAGTAGATGATTTCAAATCAAAGCTGAGAGGAGGGGGTGCACGCCCTAATCTCTTCCAGGTAACTATTAACTATCCAGGTTTCGCTGATGGTGATGCTGAATTAACCTCCTTTTTGGTTGAGGCTGCAGAACTTCCAGGGTCAACAATGGGTCAAATACCTGTACCTTTTAGGGGTCGTATTTTAAAAATGGCTGGTGACCGTACATTCCCAGAATGGACAACCACCATTATTAATGATACAGACTTTGCTATTCGTAACGCAATCGAGCGTTGGATGAACGGTATGAATGCACACTCTGCAAATACTGGTCTATCAACACCCATTGCATATGAGGCAGACCTTAAGGTAGAACAGCTTGATCGGGCTGGTACTATTATCAAAACATACAACTTTATTGGTGCATATCCTCAGGACCTTGCTCCAATTCCATTGGCGTATGCAGATAATGATACCATTGAACGATTTGCTTGTACATGGGCATTCCAATACTGGACATCCGATACTACAAGCTAAATAAATATAAAGAAGGCCGGGAGTGGCTCGGCCTTCTTTTCTCTAATTAGGGTAAATGAAATATGGCAGAAAATGATGGTTTAAAACTATTTGGCTTTGAAATTAAAAGAGCCAATAAAGACGCAGAAGATATTAAAAAACCTTCCATTGTTCCGCCACGTGATGATGAGGGTGGTAGTTATGCCACAGCATCTGGTACACATTATGGTCAATATTTAAATTTAGATGGTGATGATTCCAAGGATAATTATCAATTAATTATGAAATATCGTGGTGTTGCAATGCACCCTGAGGTTGATAATGCCGTTGAAGATATTATAAATGAATCAATTACTGGTAGTGAATTAGAACAGACACTTGATCTAAATATGGATAAGGTTGAAGCACCAGATAAAATTAAAAAACTTATTAAAGAAGAATTTGACAACATCTATGGTATGTTAAATTTTAAAGAACTTGGTCACGATATCTTTCGTCGTTGGTATGTTGATGGCCGTTTATATCATCACTTGGTAGTAAATGAAACAAATCCTAAGGAAGGTATCCTAGAGATTCGTCCTATTGATTCAGCAAAAATGCGCAAAGTTAAAAAGGTCAAATATAAAAAGGATTCAATTACTGGCGCAAAGATTGTGGAAAATACAGAAGAGTTTTTTGTATATCAAGAAAAGCCTGGACAATCAACTTCAGGTATTAAAATGACAAATGATTCAGTGTCATATGTTACATCTGGTTTATTAACAGAAGACCGTAAGAAAATTGTTTCACATATGCACAAGGCTTTAAAGCCTATCAACCAATTGCGTATGATGGAAGATGCACTGGTTATCTATCGTTTGGCTCGTGCACCGGAACGTCGTATCTTTTATATTGATGTTGGTAATATGCCACGAGGCAAGTCTGAACAATATATGAAAGACATTATGGCAAGGTATCGTAACAAACTTGTATATGATGCAAAAACTGGTGAGATCCGTGATGACCGTAAACACCAATCATTATTAGAAGATTTTTGGTTACCACGTCGTGAGGGTGGTAGAGGCACAGAGATTTCTACATTACCTGGTGGTGAAAACCTTGGTCAGATAGAAGATATTCTATATTTCCAAAAGAGAATGTATCGTGCATTGAATGTACCAATCTCTCGTTTGGATACCGAAAGCGTACAAGGTATTCTTGGTCGTTCAACAGAAATTAATAGAGATGAATTAAAATTCCAAAAGTTTATTGATAGACTTCGTATGAGATTTTCCCATCTTTTCTATGGCATTTTGAAAAAACAACTTATAATGAAGGGTGTTATTACTGAGGAAGATTGGGAAAGTTGGAAAAATGATATTACTGTTGACTATCAGAAGGACAATCACTTTACTGAGCTTCGTGATGCTGAAATGCTTCGTGAAAGACTACAATCATTAGATATGGTACAACAATATGTTGGAGAATATTTCTCAAAAGAGTGGGTACAAAAGAATGTATTACACCTTTCCGATGAGGATATTGAAGATATGAATAAAGATATGGATGGTGAATCTGAAAATGAACCAGAAAATGAAGAACCGCAGCAACAAGAAGCACCACCGGCGGCTCAAAAATTTGAACTTAAACCCGTAGCAGGAGATGAACAATGAGTGAAGCAGTGAAAGATATGATTAGCCAAGCGCTAGATCAAGATTTTAATAATGCAAATAAAACATTTGGTGATGTAATGACTATTAAATTAACTGACCTTTTGGATCAGGAACAGGTACGTCTTGCCGATAACATCTATAATGGAGTGGAACCAGATGATGAGAATCAAGAAGACATCATGGGGGATGAGGATGGTGATCAGCTCGAGCTTGACCTTGATCCAGAAGATGGCGATGAAACGGAAGAAGATGAAGAAGAAATCTCAGACGAGGAAATGGATATAGCCATAGACGAAATTGAGGATGAACTTGATTTTGAATATGAATTGGAAGATGAAGAAGAAGAAGAATAATCTTTTCAGTCAAAAATAATAAAGTTATAAATAAAGGTAACAAATGAAAACCTTTGGTCAAATCAGAGAGTTAACTGGAAGAAAGCCTGAAGGCCAATTAATGGTCAGTAAAAAATTGGGCCGTATCCAGATCATGGTATACAAGGAACGAAATGGATTCGTTGCCTATGTAGATGGTGATAGACTTGATAGGTATAAAACAAAGGCAGAAGCAGAAAAAGCTGCTACCGAATTTATAAAGGTACTTAAAAAATGAAACTGATTGCAGAATATACAGAAACCAATCTTGAAGTCCTTACAGAGGCTGACGAGAAAGGCAATAAGAAATATGCCATTGAAGGTATATTCATGCAGGCAGAACAAAAGAATCGTAACGGTCGGATATATCCAAAGCCGATTATGGAGAAAGCTCTAAACAAATATAATGGAGAGCAAGTATCCAAGGGTCGTGCTGTAGGTGAGTTAAATCACCCTGATGGACCAACCGTTAATTTAGACAAAGTTTCTCACAAAATCGAAAGCCTAAATTGGAAAGGCAACGATGTTGTGGGTAAGGCGACTATATTGGATACTCCTATGGGACAGATTGTAAAAGGTCTACTTGATGGTGGTGTCAACTTAGGCGTCTCGACTCGTGGTATGGGAAGTTTAGAAAAACGTGGTGACGCAATGTATGTTAAGGAAGACTTTCTCCTTAATGCAGTAGACATTGTACAGGATCCATCTGCACCGTCAGCATTTGTAAATGGCGTTATGGAAGGTGTAGAATGGGTATGGAACAACGGCATCATTGAAGCTAAACAAATTGAACAAATGGAGACTGAAATTAAGAAAGCTCCACGTGCCGATCTCTATGAGACACAGGTTCGTGAGTTTAAGAATTTCCTCTCGTTACTTAAATCTAACATGTAGGAGTCAATAATGACTGATGAATACCAAATCGAAGATCAGGACGTTGAACTCCATGACGAAGTAACAGACGAAGTTATGGAAGAAGGAACTCATGATCCTAAAAATGCAGAAGCTCAGTCAATCGCAAGTGTAGACCAAGCTGGTGATGCAACAGGTTCAGCGCCAAAACGTAAGATGGCCGGTGGAACTGCTGCAGATTCAACAAAACAAGATCCAATGCCAAAAACAAAGGCTGGTATGATTAATGTTATGATGACCAAAATGGGTGGTATGAAAAAAGACGCCCTGATGGCTTCATATAACAAAATGATGACAGACGATGTTAATCAAGAAGAATTCGAAGGTGAAGCCATTTCTGAAATGGATTACCAGGTAGATTTCTCAGATGATTTACGCGCATTAGTTGAATCAGAAGCTACACTATCTGATGAATTTAAGGGCAAAGCAGAGACAATCTTTGAAGCAGCAATTAAATCAAAGCTATCAGAAGAGATTGATCGTCTTGAAGAGAAGTACAACGAAGAACTGTCGGAAGAGATTGAATCTACAAAGACAGAACTAGTTGAAAAGGTAGATTCATATTTGAACTACGTAGTTGAGCAGTGGATGGAAGACAACAAGGTTGCTGTCGAATCTGGTCTGCGTACAGAAATTGCAGAGAAGTTTATGACTTCACTCAAGGACCTGTTCACAGAGTCATATATCGAAGTGCCTGAGTCCAAAGTTGACCTGGTTGACGAACTTGCCGCAGAAGTAGAAGAGCTTGAAGAAGCCCATAATACTGCTGTTGCACAAACACTTGCAATGCAGGAAGAACTAGAAGTATTAAAGCGTGATGCAATCATCCGTGAAGCTGCTGAAGGTCTTGCCGCTACTCAAGTTGAAAAACTTAAGAAATTGGCTGAAGATGTAGATTTTGAAGATGCCGAAGCCTTTGCACAAAAGGTAGAGACAATCAAAGAATCATACTTTACCAAAAAAGTGGCTGAGTCTGCTGATATTGTAGAAGAAGATGATGATGGCGAAGCCATTATTGAATCTTCTGGTTCAATGGCTCAGTATATTCAAGCAATTCAAAGATCCAAAAAATAATTTAGGAGTCCAAAAAAATGCAAAATACTGTCTCTTATGACAAGCTAATGGAAAAGTGGGCACCTGTACTGAACGAAGAATCAGCAGGCACTATCCAAGACGCGCACCGGAAAGCTGTAACAGCAGCTGTTCTGGAAAACCAAGAAACTGCTCTCCGTGAGGAAGGCCTTCTTGAAACCAATAACACAACCGCAGTAACAGGTGGTGGTACAGCTAACTGGAATCCAGTACTGATCGCACTTGTACGTCGTGCAATGCCTAACCTAATGGCATATGATATTTGTGGTGTTCAGCCAATGTCAGGTCCAACAGGCTTGATCTTTGCAATGAAGTCACGTTATCAGACAACCAAATCAGGTGCATCTGCAAATGATGAAGCATTGTTTGGTGAAGCAGTTGCTAACTACTCAGGCGATTCAGGTACTGCTGCACAATCTGCAGACCCATCAGGTCTATCAGGTGTAGCAGATGGTTCGCATGTAGCAGCTGACTCAAGCATCGATAACGAGCGTGATTCATCACTACCAAATGCAGCTATTGATCCATACACAACTGTAGAAGCAGAAGCGCTTGGTGCAGCTGGTGGTGAGCAGTTTGCTGAAATGGGTTTCACCATTGAAAAAGCAACAGTGACTGCAAAGTCACGTGCTCTGAAAGCAGAATACACATTGGAACTGGCTCAGGATCTTAAAGCTATTCATGGCTTGGATGCTGAAACAGAACTGGCTAACATTCTGTCAACAGAAATCATGGCTGAAATCAACCGTGAAGTTGTACGTACAATCAATGCACAAGCTAAGACTGGTGCTGGTACAAATAACACTGCCATCAATGGTATCTTTGATGTACAGACAGATGCCGATGGGCGTTGGTCTGTTGAAAAGTTCAAAGGCCTAATCATGCAGATTGAGCGTGAAGCTAACCAGATTGCTAAAGACACACGTCGGGGCAAAGGTAACTTCATGATCTGTTCATCTGACGTTGCATCTGCTCTTGCTGCTTCTGGCATGCTTGACTATGCTCCTGCAATGAACACTGCACTGAATGTTGACGACACAGGTAACACCTTCGCTGGTGTACTAAATGGTCGTACACGCGTATACATTGACCCATATTCAACTGCTGACTATGTCAACGTTGGTTATAAGGGTACAAACCCATACGACGCAGGTCTCTTCTATTGCCCATACGTACCATTAACAATGGTTCGTGCAGTAGGTGAGGACACATTCCAGCCGAAGATTGGCTTTAAGACTCGCTACGGCATGGTCTCAAATCCATTCGTTGGTGCAACACCTGCAAACGGTTTGGCTGCTAACAAGACAAACCAATACTACCGTATCTTCCGGGTTGACAACATCCTGGGTGCATAAGGTTAATACCTATAAAAAAGGGGAGGGAGCTTCGGCTCCCTCTTTTTTTAACTTACATTTGATATAAATAGTAGTACTATGGCACTTACAACTAACTTTAACTATCTTCAACCAACCAGTTTTAAATTGGTTATTGACCGAAAGAACTTTCCTAACCTAGAGTTCTTTTGCCAAAATGTGACACATCCAGGTCTATTAATGCCTGCTGCTGAACAACCTGTTCGTAGATTACAAAGCATTCCATATCCCGGCGAATCAATTACCATCAATGAATTTTCTTGCAACATTCTCTTAGATGAAAATATGCTTGCATATGAGGAAATGTATAAATGGTTATTAAGAAACCAGGTATCAAATATGGGAACAGTAACCAGATCTGTACAAAGATCATCTGCTCCACCAACAAATGCAGACATTACATTATCAATACTATCAAGCCATAATAATCTTACAAATCAGTTTAGATATGTTGATGCAATTCCTACATCGTTGGGTGATATTGTATTTGAATCTACTGCAACAGGTTCGGAATATATCTCATTTAATGCCACATTTAGATTTAGTTATTTTGAACTAAAAACCGTAAATGGGGCAACAGGATCAATAACTGATTCATTTAATATTAATGGATAAATAACACTTTACATTTAATGCTTTTTGTGATATAATTATAATATGATCGACTTAAAACAAATCCATGAAATGTGGTCAGAAGACTGCAAGATATCTCAATCCAAACTAGATGAGACTTCACGTGTAACACCTATGTTACATGCCAAATATCTTGAGCTTTTATCCACAACAAAACTACAACTTAAAAGAGCAGAGTTTGTACAAAAGGGTTTGTTAAAAGACAAATGGTTATATTATAACGGAAAGATGTCACAAGAAGAGTTAGCCGAAAAGGGTTGGGATCCTGATCCATTTAATGGTCTTAAAATACTAAAAGGTGAAATGGAATATTATTATGACTCTGATCCAGAGATTCAGAAGTCAGAAGAAAAAATCCAGTATTATAAGACCGTAGTTGAAACGCTAACAGAAATAATAAATAATATTAATTGGCGACATCAGACAATAGGTAATATGATCAAGTGGAAACAATTCGAGTCTGGAAGTTAGATCATTCCAATCTACAAATAGAATGTGAATCCGGTACGGCACAAGAACTAAATGAATATTTTAGTTTTTTTGTGCCTGGTTATAAGTTTATGCCTGCATTTAGAAATAGAATGTGGGACGGTAAAATTCGCATTTTTACACTCAGAGATAAAACACTTCCTGCAGGTTTATTTTATCATTTAAATGAATTTTGTGATAAAAGAGGATATATACTAAAGTCGGAAACATCTGATTTTGGAAGCCCTGATGAGCGAATACATATCACTAGAAACAGCCTTGATAACTTTTGTAGTAGTCTTAATACCCCTTTCCCTCTTCGGGACTATCAGTATCAATGCGTGGGTGAAGCGATTACAAGAAAAAGAGCAATTCTCCTTAGCCCAACAGGATCAGGAAAATCATTTATCATCTACACACTCATCAGATGGTACCTAGAAAATTATAATGATAAGGTATTAATCATTGTTCCAACCACATCGTTGGTTGAGCAGATGAACTCTGATTTTTGGGAATATGGATTTGATGTTGATAATGAGGTCCATAAGATATATTCAGGTAAAGATAAAAATACAGATAAACGTATTATTGTAAGTACATGGCAATCCATTTATAAACTACCCAAGGTATGGTTTGAACAATTTGGTGCTGTATTTGGTGACGAATGTCATGGATTTAAATCAAAATCATTAATGAATATAATGAATAAAGCTACCAATGCTGAATTTAGATTTGGTACTACCGGTACATTGGATGGTTCCCAAACACATGAATTAGTATTACAAGGTCTATTTGGTAAGGTATATCGCGTCACTACAACAAAGCAATTACAGGATAATGACACACTTGCAAAACTAGAGATAAAACGTCTGGTTCTTGAATATGAGGATAATGTAAGAAAAGATTTTGGTAAACAAACATATCAAGATGAAATTGACTTTATAGTATCACATGAAAAAAGAAATAAGTTTATAAAAAATCTCGCGCTCGATCTAAAGGGTAATACTTTGATCCTATATAACTATGTTGAAAAACATGGTAAACCACTTTTTAATATGATAAGGAATGATGCTGATGAAAATCGTAAAGTATTTTTTGTATCTGGTGATGTCGCTACCTCCGACCGCGAAGCAATACGAGGAATTGTGGAAAAACAAGGGTCGGCTATTATTGTAGCTTCTCTAGGTACATTTTCTACAGGGATAAATATTAAGAACCTACATAATATTATCTTTGCCTCGCCGAGTAAATCACAAATTAGAGTATTACAAAGTATTGGTAGAGGATTAAGAAAAAGTGATGATGGTTCGGCTACCACATTGTATGACATATCGGATGATATAAGTTGGAAAAAAAGAAAAAACTATTCATTGATACATGCATGGGAACGGCTAAAAATATATCAGAATGAACAATTTGACTATAAAACCATAAAGGTACAAATATGAATCTCCGGCAATTTAAATTGGTAAATAACGATGAGCTTATTTGCGAATTGGTTCAATACAGTGAAGATGAAAGTGAAATACTGGTTCGCAAGGTTCTAAGAATTATTACAGCTGAAGACTATGATAACAATGTAAGATATTATTCATTTAAGCCATGGATATCATTTCAAGATGAGATAGATGAACTAACTGTTATACAGGCAATGCATGTATTAACAGAGGTAATGCCATCTGATTCTTTGAAAAAACATTTTAAAGTTGCCCTTGGTGATATACAAAAGCAAGAAGCTCTTTCTAAGAAAAATATTGATTTGGATTCTCTTCTTGAGCAAACTGAAAATATGACCGAAAACGAAATTCGAACTTACATGCAAAGTTTGATTGACGATGAAGATACTAGAGATTCTGGCGATACAAATGTAATAGCATTTACGCCAAAGGGTACTATGCATTAGGTATACCTTCCTTCCTTCCCGGTAACTACCTTATTATATCACACTTCTTGTGTCTTGTAAACAAAAGTTTTTAGTTTTTATTTGACAATTTATTGTTTTACAATAGCACTGAGATGTGTTATAATACTATATAATGAAAGGACTTTAAAATGGCAAAAAGTAAGAGAGCAAGTGCACATTATGTGAACAATGCTGACTTTTCACAAGCAGTTGTTGACTATGTTACAACAGTGCAAGAAGCCAAAAAAAGCAATCAACAACGCCCCATTGTACCTGACTATATTGCCAGCTGTTTTTTACGAATTGCTGAGGGTTTATCTCATAAATCCAATTTTATTCGCTACACTTATCGCGAAGAGATGGTCATGGATGCAGTTGAAAATTGTTTAAAGGCTATTGAAAATTATAATTTAGAAGCGGCTACGCGTACAGGTAAACCAAATGCTTTTGCATATTTTACACAGATTACCTGGTATGCATTCCTACGTCGTATTGCAAAAGAAAAGAAACAGCAAGAAATTAAACTAAAATATTTAACCAAATCAGATATTGGTGCCTTTATTGATAACGAATTGGGTGATGATATGTCCCAACAAGTTGTAGGGGCTTTTGTTGATACCTTACGGGATCGTATTGATAAAGTAAAGAGCTTTGATGGCGAAGTAAAAGAGTTTGCAAAAGAAGAACGAAAAAGAAAAAGATCACGAATTGCAGACTCAGACCTTGGGGAGTTTATGACTTGAAAATTGCCATCCTAAATGATACACATTGTGGTATTAGAAACTCTGCTGAGATATTTTTAAATAATGCTGCAGACTTCTATACAAATGTTTTCTTTCCAGAATGTGAGAAACAAGGTGTACAACAAATTGTACATTTGGGTGATTATTATGACCACCGTAAATTTGTAAACTTTAAGGCTTTAAATCATAATCGTAAAGTGTTTTTGGAACCTATGCGTAAAGCTGGTATGCGTATGGATATTATTCCAGGCAATCATGACACATATTATAAAAACACTAATGATCTAAATTCACTAAAGGAACTATTAGGTTACTACATGAATGAGGTCCATATTATTATGGAACCTACTGTAATGGAATATGGTTCATTAAAAATGGCTATGTTACCATGGATTAATCAAGAGAACTATGAAAGTACCATGAAGTTCATCCAGGATTGTAAGGCTGATTGGCTTGGTGCTCATTTGGAACTTGGTGGTTTTGAAATGATGCGCGGCATAAAAAATGCGCACGGTATGGACCATAAACTTTTTAATAAGTTTGAACTGGTTATGACAGGGCATTTCCATTGTGGGTCAAGGCAGGATAATATATGGTATCTTGGTTCACAGATGGAGTTTTTCTGGTCAGATGCACATGATCCAAAATATTTTCATATTGTAGATACAGAAACAAGGGAAGTGGAAAGAATTAGAAATCCATACACTTTGTTCGAAAAAATTGTTTACAATGATGAAGAAATGGATTATAATACTTATGACCTATCTAATATTGATAAGAAATTTATCAAAGTTGTGGTGGTTAATAAAAAGGATTCATTCTTATTTGATAGATTTATTGATAGAATTCAGAGTCATGATATTCATGAACTAAAGATTGCTGAAAATTTTAATGAATTTCTTGGTGAGAATGTAGAGGATGAGGAAATTAAGTTTGACGATACTGAGGCTATAGTCAATACCTATATTGATGCTGTTGATACAGACCTTGATAAGGATATGATAAAGTCACAGGTTCGAGAACTTATGGTGGAAGCACAGGCACTTGAAATCGCATGATATTATTTAAAACTGCCAGATGGAAAAATTTTCTATCTACTGGTAATTCATTTACCGAAATTAATCTAAATAAAGATGAAACCACTCTAATTGTAGGGCACAATGGAGCTGGTAAGTCTACCATTTTGGATGCAATATCATTTGCACTATTTGGTAAACCACATCGAAATATTAATAAACCTCAACTTGTAAATTCAATCAATGGTAAAAATTGTTTGGTTGAGGTAGAGTTCCAAATTGGCCAAGGTGATTTTAAAATTGTGCGTGGTTTAAAACCAGGTATATTTGAAATTTGGAAAAATGGTACGATGATTAATCAATCGTCCCATGCCAAAGAATACCAAAGGATCCTCGAGCAGAATATCCTGAAACTCAACCATAAGAGTTTCCATCAGGTAGTAGTGCTCGGCTCCTCATCCTTTATCCCGTTCATGCAACTACCTTCTGGACATCGTAGGGATGTTATCGAGGATCTTTTGGATATCAACGTGTTTTCAAAAATGAATATGTTGTTACGTGAAAAAACTAATTCTCTTAAAGAACAAATAAAAGATATTAATTACAATATTGACATACAAAAAAATAAAATTGACACACAGACAAAATACATTCGTGATATTACAGCATTAACCGAAGAGAATAAAAGAGAATATGAACTTAGGATACATGAGGCGCAGAATAGTATCAATGAATTACAGACTGCGAATAGTGAGCTTAGCATGGGCCTCGAAGAATCTATTCGAGAGTCCGAGGAAGGGCTATCGGCTTTACATGATAAACGCCAGGCCCTTATGCTCAGAGGTCAAGATAGGCAGACCAATCTCTCCAACGTCAGGAAGCGGATCACCTTTTTCGAAAAGAATGAGGTATGTCCCGTATGTGACCAAGGCATTTCAGACTCGCATAAACATACGATTCTCGAATCTGCGCAGCAAGAAGCCAATAATATACAATCCGAATGTCGTGAGGTCGGGACGGAAGGGACATCCGTGGAAAAAGAGATTAGCGAGGCCGGGAGCATACTTCGAACGCTTCGGTCTAGATTATCTGAACTCAACGAGAACAACATACAAATCTCTGGACTCCAAAGACAAATTAAAGAATACCAATCATCTTTAGATAAAGATGTAAGTGCTGACCTTTATAATGCAAAGACTGATCTAGAAACTATGAAGACCTGGAAAGTTACTCTTTTAGAAAACAAGATTAATCTATCAGAGCAATATAACTATAATTCTGTTATTGGTGAGATGTTAAAAGATACCGGTATCAAAACCAAAATCATTAAACAATATCTACCTGCAATTAATAAATTGGTAAATCAATATTTGCAAATTTTGGATTTCTTTGTGCACTTTAACTTAGATGAATCGTTTCATGAAACTATTAGATCACGGCATCGCGATGAGTTTACCTATGATTCATTTAGTGAAGGCGAAAAACAAAGAATTGATTTGGCACTTCTCTTTACATGGAGACAAATTGCCAAAATGAAAAATTCAGTAGCAACTAATTTATTGCTTTTGGATGAAACATTTGATTCATCTTTGGATCATGATGGTGTAGAAAATCTATTAAAGATCCTTTACACATTGGGTGATGGTACAAATGTCTTTGTTATCTCCCATAAGGGTGAAATTCTTGATGGTAAATTTAAGAGTAAAATTGAATTTAAAAAAGATAGAAATTTTAGCAAAATGTGCTAAAATGGTTTACATTAACCTTAGTATGTGTTATAATATAAAAAACAATCCACGGAGTATACATTATGGAAATTTCAGAAAACACTATGAGTATCCTGAAAAACTTTTCAGAGATCAACTCAAACATGTTGTTCAAGCAAGGTAACGCGCTTCGAACAATGTCAGAGGCCCGCAATGTTTTGGCTACGGCTCACGTAGACCAAGACTTTCCTCAGCAGTTTGGCATATATGACCTAAAAGAATTTATTGGTGTGCTGTCACTGGTTGACCAACCTAATCTACAATTTAATGATGAATCTGTCACTATTGGTGATACGTCTGGTAGATCAAAGGTTCGTTACTTCTTCTCTCCCGAAGAAACACTAACAACACCTCAAAAGGACATTAATATGCCAGACTGTGAGGTAAAATTTACACTTGATAGTGAAACTCTAAACAAGTTAAAAGGCGCTGCGTCCACACTTGGCCATGAAGAAGTATCAATTACACCCGGCGAAGGTGTATTAACCCTGAGTGTTCTTGATAAAGATAATTCCACATCAAATACATATTCAATTGATATTCCATTTGATGCAAAACCGGATTCTGGTTTTAACTTTATCATAAATATCTCAAACCTCAGACTTATTCCCGGTAATTATGAGGTGGCTATTTCGTCAAAACTAATCAGTGAATTCAAAAACAAAGATGTTAACGTGACATATTGGATCGCACTGGAAAAATCGTCTACATTTGGAGTATAAAGACATGTCAAAAGAAAATACAGAACAGCTTATGAAGCTGGGCAATCAGGTTTCTCGATCAACAGTGGCAGTTGTTGATGCAGTAACCCAACGTGGTGGTTTTAAGGGTGAAGAACTTTCTACCATTGGTACACTTCGTGACCAGGCCATCCAAATTATCTCTCTAGTAGAGCAAATGCAACAAGAAGCAGCAATGGAGGATGATGAGGAATAAGGTATTTACATCTCTACTTATTTGTGATATAATTTATTTTTGTTATGGAGTACATGTAAATGTCTAATGATTTCTTATGGGTTGAAAAATATCGCCCTCGTAAAATTGCCGATACTGTCCTACCGGACACGTTAAAGCAAACATTCCAAAAAATTGTAGATGGCGGTGAGGTACCAAATATGCTTTTCACCGGCACTGCAGGGCTCGGTAAGACCACAGTGGCACGAGCAATATGCAATGAGCTTGATCTTGACTATATCGTAATCAATGGATCTGAAAATGGTAACATTGATACACTCCGTGGTAAGATCAAGCAATTTGCATCAACTGTCTCACTTCAAGGTGGTACCAAGGTTGTGATTCTTGATGAGGCAGATTACCTGAACCCGCAGTCAACACAACCAGCTCTTCGTGCTTTTATTGAAGAGTTTGCCAACAACTGCCGGTTCATTCTCACTTGTAACTTTAAAAACAGAATCATTGAACCACTTCACTCTCGGTGTGGTGTATATGAATTTGGTTTTGCATCCAAAGCCCAAGCTACTGCATGTGCAGGTCAGTTTATGAAACGTGCAGAGGATATTCTAAATGGTGAAAATGTTACATATGATAAGAGTACTCTTGCCAACCTCATTATGAAACACATGCCAGATTGGCGTCGTGTATTAAATGAGTTACAACGATATGGTATTGCAACCGGTCATATTGATTCTGCAATTCTTAGTAACCTTGCTGATTCAAATTACGATGATCTTTTTAGCCATTTAAAGCAAAAAGATTTTAAAAAAATGCGTAAATGGACTGCTGACAATATAGATACAGATGCAAGTGCAATTTTTAGAGCCATTTATGATCGTATGGCTGATAAGGTTGCACCACACTCAATACCACAAATTGTGTTAATCCTTGCTGACTATCAATATAAAAATGCATTTGTTGCAGATCATGAACTTAATGTTGTAGCCTGTTTAACGGAGGTAATGGCCAATGTCGAATTCATATAGACTATATACTCAAAATAATTGCCCTTATTGTACCATTATGCAAAATAAGCTTGATTCATGGGGACTTAAATATGAAACCATTAATATTAGTTACAATACAGATGGAAAACTCTTTTTAAAAGAAAATGGTCATAGAACAGTACCACAACTTTATTATGACAATATTCATTTAAATAAAGTTGATACTGCTGAGTTTACACAAAGCATTTTATTTAAAGAGATGCAATTACACCATGACGGCCAAGATTGGGGTTGTGAAAGTTTTGCGTAGAGCTTGGACATTATGGGCAAGACACCTAGGCCAAAAAGTTGGTAACACTGATGCCGATGCAAATATAGTTGCTGTTATCAGAACTTTTTGGTGGGTGTTACATGTAGTTGCCTGCTTTATGATTATTATACACAATGGTGCAAAGTTAGGATGGTGGTTATGAATCCCTTTGAATATTTAAATGCAATTAATAGTACAAAAAAAGATATAATGGTAGATGATATAGCCGAAAAGGGCTATAATTCTTTTATGGTTAATCGTGGTCTATCCTATTTTAATGATACAGTTCTTATGGCTAACGAAATGAATGTTAACCATACCATTGATAATCGGCTTCAATTTGATTTTCTTATAAATATAGTCAGGAAGAAAAAACGGTTTTCAAAATGGATAAAACCTGAAACCGTAAGTGACGTGGAAGTTGTCAAGGAATATTATGGTTATAGTAATGAAAAAGCCAAACAAGCCTTGTCCCTTCTCACATCTGATCAGATTAATGAATTGAAGAAGAAGGTTTATAAAGGTGGAAGAAAATAATATTGTTGAATGGACACCAGGTTCCATGCTTGAGATTACACTCAACGAACCGGATGATTTTTTAAAGGTTCGTGAGACTTTAACTCGCATTGGTGTCGCATCACGTAAAGATAAAAAGTTATATCAATCCTGCCATATTTTGCACAAACAAGGTAGATACTTTATTGTGCATTTTAAAGAGCTATTTTTGTTAGACGGAAAGAAATCAAATCTTGAAGAGAATGATCTCGCACGGCGTAACACTATAGCTCAACTTATGAGTGATTGGGGCCTTATAACAATTGATGGGCAAAAAGTTGAACCATTAGCCCCAATGAGACAAATTAAAATTATTCCATTTAAAGAAAAGAATGAATGGGAACTTTGTCCGAAATATAATATCGGAAATAAATGATGTATAGAGTAACAGGATATTTTAGCAAAACAAAGGTAGCACAAACATTCTATAATGTTTACGATGCTATCGAGTTTAAAGATATTGTTGATGCAAATTATCCTATGAAAGTAACTTTTGAAAAAGGAGTGTATCCGATGAGAACATTAATAGTAGACTCATGGAATCATGTTATGAACCATGAATTAAATCCCCTTAGACATATCCCAGATTTACAGACACGACACGTAGTCATGCAATTCCTTGCATGGATGTGGTGTATTATTTTTTCTATGAGTCTTGGATCAATTACCGTATTCGGTGTAAGTGCAGTTGCCCATGCTCTGTTAATTGCAGGCATTGTGATCACTGTAGGTACATTTGAAACTGCAAAACGTAAACCACAATATTTTGGTGGATTAGGCCGAGGTACTGGTGGAGAACATGAATAATGGACTGGTTTACTGCAGATTTAATTGATGCAATGAATGAGACATCATGGGTAGATGGCATTGGAACAATTATTGTTTTATTGCTTGCCTATGCAGCTTATCGTTGGATTAAAAAGAACATTTAATATATATAGTATTAGGAATGCCGAATATTCGGGTTCCATTTTAACCTTGCAAGTCATTGGAGGTACATATGACTAACACACAATCACTCGTGTATCCGCGTAGCGGATTCATCGGTTTCGACCACATCTTTGATCAGCTTGAAAATATTCACAAGCACGCCAAAGATACCTATCCACCACATAATGTAGTTAAAGAAAAGGATATGAAATTTGTCCTTGAATTAGCTGTGGCTGGATTTAAACAAGAACATATTGACATCGAGGTGAAAGATCATGTCCTTACAATTAAAGGCGATCGTCCACAGCGACGTGAACAAGACAAATATGTCCATAAAGGTATTAGTGCAAGAAACTGGAAGAAGTCATTTAGACTGTCGGAATATACCGAAGTAAACGGAGCAGATCTACAGGACGGAATTTTGACTGTCGACTTAGAAGTCGTCCTTCCTAAAGAGAAGCAGCCTCGTAAAATTTCAATTGGAAAAAACGAGGAAATCGAAAATGACAACAATAGCACTAAAGGGTTTTTCAACCGCAACAGCGATCTTTAATCCGATCGTAAACTTCTTTGAAGGCTTTGGTAAAGCTGTCGTAATGGCACGTGGCGCTGAGGCAAACTATCATATAGCAGAACAGTTAAAGCACGAATATCCAGATATGAGTGTAGCAGCTATTCAGGCTATGCTAAATGATAATTTACGTAAGGAGGTATATGGTGATTAATTTTATTAAGAAACTATTTGCCCCTAAAGATCCTGTTCAAAATTATCTAGCAAATGCACATGATGTGTATGATCTAGAGAATCGTTTGAAAGAACTTCGCCGTAAAGGAATCTGGGTATGAAATCACTTGCATTCTACTTAGCAATATTTGGTATTACATTTGTGGTTGGTTCTGCCAATGCAATGACCATCGAAATGCTAAACAAAGACGACGCTGGAAATAAAATGATTTACAGCGAAGAATTGGCAAAGGTAGATGTAGGCGATACAATTACTTGGGTTCCAACTTCAAAAGGCCATAATGTCGAAATGATTGCAGGGCCGGATGGAGCAGAGCTTCCTAAGAAATCTAAGAATAGTAAAGAAGTTTCTATGACATTTGAAGTGCCAGGTATCTATTACTATTGGTGCACACCACATAAAGGCATGGGCATGATTGGTCTTGTTGTAGTTGGTGGTGATACCAGTAATAAGGATGCCATTGCAAAAGCAAAAGCACTTGGTAAGTCAAAGAAAAAACTCAAAGCACTTCTTGGAAATCTATAATGTGGCCTTACACAGAAGAAGAAGTTGAAGCTTTAAACTAAAATAAATAGAAGGGAGCAGGGATAATCTTTGCTCCTTTTATTTCTGGAGGGTAATATGGAAGGAACAAGAAGAGATTGTGCAGCATGTGGTTGCAGATGTCATTGTTATGAGCCAAATTGTAAAGAATGTATAAATGATGTATGTACACAATGTCGATGTCATGATACTCCTCCAGATTCCACGATACCAGACAGTTTTACAAGAAGGAACTAAACTATGAATATTGATCAATTACGAGAAGAATTGAAAATTGATGAAGGTGTAAAATATGAAATATATCTTGACCATCTGGGTCTTCCTACTTTTGGCATCGGCCATTTGGTTGTCGATTCAGATCCAGAATTTGAAGAACCAGTCGGCACTGCTGTCTCAGAAAGTAGAGTCAATGAATGCTTCGACAATGATGTTGAAGTCGTGCTTGGAGAATGTAGACTCCTCTACGATGACTTCGATGACTTGCCAGAAGAAGCTCAACTAATTATTGCCAACATGATGTTTAATATGGGTCGCCCAAGGTTATCCCAATTTAAAGGAATGAAACGTGGTGTTGATAATAGAGATTGGGAATCAGCTGCTGATGAAATGGTAGATTCTCGTTGGTACAAACAAGTAACAAATCGAGCAGATAGACTTGTTGAAAGAATGCGTGCCATTACATTCTCTGAGATTCCTGTATGATTGAACTGACTCAGTCAGCAAAGGAATATATGAAAAAGGTAGGACAACCAAATGTTCATCTTTCAGTAAAAGGTGGTGGTTGTTCTGGCTTTCAATATGTCTGGGATACTACTGATGAATCTGCCACTATAGATAATTTGGTGGTTGACCCAATGGCAGAAATGTTTGTGTTAGGATGCACAATTGATTACGTTACCGAACTCGGTGGCTCATATCTAAAAATAATAAATCCAAATGCAACCGCGTCCTGTGGTTGTGGTGAAAGTTTTGCAATATAAAAATGAAAAATCCTAAGGAGTAAAAATGCTTAAAAAATTATTAACTGCGGGAGCCATGCTTCTCGCAACAATGACCTATTCCCATGCTGCGGATCCATTTAAGGTTGGGTTCGTTTATGTCGGACCTGTTGGTGATCATGGTTGGACATATATGCATGATATTGGCCGTCAGGCAGTAGTGGCTGAATTTGGTGATGCAGTCGAAACTGTATTTGTTGAATCAGTACCAGAAGGACCTGATGCCGAACGTGTAATGCGTGGTATGATTGCTGAGGGTGCGGATATGATCTTTACCACATCTTTTGGTTATATGGAACAAACACTACGAGTTGCAAAAGAAAATCCAGATGTACTCTTTGAACATGCAACTGGTTATAAAACAGCACCAAATGTATCAGTCTATTCATCACGTTTTTATGAAGGTCGTTACGTACAAGGTGTGATTGCTGGTCATATGTCTGAGGCTGGTAAGGCAGGTTATATTGCATCATTTCCAATTCCGGAAGTAATTCGTGGTATTAATGCTTTTTATCTTGGTGCAACATCAGTAAATCCAGATTTTGATATTGATGTGGTATGGGTAAACACTTGGTATGATCCTGGCAAAGAAGCAGATGCTGCGAAAGTATTGATTGCTGGTGGTGCAGATATCATCACGCAACATACTGATTCACCTTCGCCTCTTGCTACTGCTGCAGCAGCAAATGTAAAAGGTTTTGGTCAAGCATCAGATATGATTCAGTTTGCCCCTGATACTCAATTGACTGCCATTCTTGACATTTGGGGTCCATATTATATTGAACGTATTAAGGCAGGTATGGCCGGTACATGGGAAACAAAAAACACTTGGGGTGGAATGGATACAGGAATGGTAGGCATGGCTGATTATACTAACATGTCTCCTGAACTTGTAGCAAAAGCAAAGCTACTTCAAGAGCATATCACAATGGGTCACTTTAAACCTTTTGGTGATCTTGATGATGGTGCACTTGCAACCATGATGGAATATGTCGACGGATTGGATGCGGCAAAGCCATAAAAAATAAAAATCTTGCAACATAATGGTTTACATTGTCACTGTAATGTGATATAATACCATTATGTTGTTGGAGGTTATATGTCATTTTATACATCAGTAGTTCGTTATTCAAACTACATGCTCTACCGTGGCTATGATAATAACGGTAAAAAAATATTTAAAAAAGATTTCTTCAAACCAACATTCTACATTCCAGCCCAAAAAGATACTGGTTGGCGTGGATTGGATGGCACACCAATTGGTGCAATAGAGTTTGAATCAATGCGTGAAGCCAAAGGTTGGCTTGAGCAATATGATGGTGTCCGTGGATTTCAGGTATATGGTTCCACTAATTACATTCATCAATACATTACAGAAAAATTTCCAAGAGATATTAACTTTGATCGTGATAAAATAAATGTTACGACCATTGATATTGAGACTGCATATGAAAATGGATTTCCTGATCCTAAGGATGCAGACCAAGAAGTTCTTGCCATTACCATAAAAAATAATATTGATGGCATCTATCATGTTTGGGGATATGGTGACTTTGACGAAGAAGCATCTCTTATTAAACCAGTCAAATATCGTAAGTGTAAGGACGAGGTGGAACTTCTGGTAGATTTTCTTGATTTTTATTCCAGACAAGATATTTTACCAGATGTATTAACCGGTTGGAATATCCGATTCTTTGATGTACCATATCTAATCAATCGTGTATCTCGTATACTTGGTCTTGATATGGTAAAAAAGTTCTCGCCTTGGGGTATGATTGAACATCGTACCGTAAATCGTATGAATCGTAAGGAAGAAACATATGAGATCCGTGGTGTACAAATTATGGATTATTTGGAACTATTCCAAAAATTTGGTTACACATACGGAAAACAAGAATCATATAAACTTGATCATATTGCCTATGTTGTCCTAGGAACAAAAAAACTATCCTTTGAGGAATCTGGTTCACTTCGTAATCTATATAAAGATGACCACCAAAAATACATTGATTATAACATGAAAGATGTTGAATTGGTGGATCGCCTCGAGGATAAGATGGGACTCATCACACTTGCCATGACTGTGGCTTATAAAGGTGGTGTAAATTATCAAGATGTTATGGGAACAGTTGCTATTTGGGAATCAATTATCTATCGTAAATTGATGTCCCAGAAAAAGGTACCACCGGCATTCTCTGACAACGCAACAAAAACCAACTTTGCCGGTGGTTTTGTCAAGGATGTTCAGGTTGGAATGCATGACTGGGTTGTGTCTTTTGACCTGAACTCCTTGTATCCTAATATTATTGTGCAATGGAATATGTCACCAGAAACATTGGTACGTGGTGTACCTGGTGTGAAAGCCGGCGTGGATAATTATCTTGGTTATTATGGTTCGGATCTAGATCCATTACACGAAGCAGTCAGGGCTAAAAATTATACGGTTGCAACCAATGGATCAACATATCGTAAGGATATTGATGGTGTTGTTCCATCCATTATTGTAGACTATTATGATGACAGACGCTCTGTTAAAAATCAAATGTTGGCTGCAGAACAAGCTTATGTAAAGAATAAAACATATGAACTTGAAAAAGAAATAAATCAATTGCATAACCAACAAATGGCTATTAAAATTTTGATGAACTCACTTTATGGTGCTCTTGGTAATCAATATTTTAAATACTTTGATTTGCAAGTTGCTGAGGCCGTAACACTTACAGGTCAGATGGTTATTCAATGGGCAGAAAAAGCCGTAAACGAAACTATGAACAAGGTGATGAAATCCAATGGAACAGACTATGTTATTGCTATTGATACCGATTCTCTTTATATCAATTTCGGCCCTCTTATAGAGCAATTAAATCCAAAAAATCCAGTCCAATTCCTGGATAAAATTTGTAAGGAACACTTTGAACCTATCCTGAAAAAAGCCTACGATGATTTATTCCATAAGATGAATGGACATAAACCACGTATGGAAATGTCACGCGAGGTTATTGCTGACCGTGGAATATGGACTGCCAAAAAACGCTATATACTTAATGTACACAACTCTGAAGGTGTTCAATACGATGAACCGAAGCTTAAAATTATGGGTATTGAAGCAATCAAATCCTCCACTCCAGAGGTTGTCAGAGCTAAATTCAAGGAAGCATTTAGGATTATCATATCGCAAGGTGAAAAAGATACTCAGAACTTCATACAGAAATTCAAATCTGATTTCAAATCACTGCCACCCGAAGCCGTGGCATTTCCGAGGGGTGTCTCGAATATTACTGACTGGTCAGATAGGAAAACTATTTACAAGAAAGGTAGCCCTATTCACGTCCGAGGTTCCTTGCTATATAACAAATACCTTAAACAGGGAAAACTTACCCAAAAATATGAATTAATTGAAAATGGTAGTCGTATCAAGTTTTGTTATCTAAAAATGCCAAATACAATAAAAGAAAATGTTGTGGCATTTCCAGATGAGTTACCAAAAGAGTTAAAACTAGATCGCTATATAGATTATGAATTACAATTTGATAAAACATTTATTGAACCGCTTCGTCTGATTCTTGATGCAATTGGTTGGACCGTGGAAGAACAACAAACACTGGAGGATTTCTTCGTATGACAAACTTTAAAGCCGTAGGCGAATTTATGAATACATTTGGTCAAGAGGTAAAGAATGACCCTGATTGGCCAAGTGAGGATGTCCAAAAATTAAGACTTGAATTGATTGCTGAAGAACTAGAGGAGATGTGGGATGCGATTGAAAATAAAGACCTCGTCAGTGTTGCTGACGCTCTTACTGACATTTTGTATGTTACTTATGGTGCTGGTCATGCGTTCGGAATCGACCTTGATAGATGTTTCGCAGAGGTACAACGATCCAATATGAGCAAGCTTGGTGAGGATGGTAAACCTATTTATCGTGATGATGGTAAGGTACTGAAAGGTCCAAATTATTCTGAACCAGACTTAAAAAATGTTTTACTTTTTCCAGAAAATGTGATATAATACTAACATGCTTTATCCAAAATATCCAATTTATATTATTTCGAAGGGTCGTTGGGACTCTCGTATGACTCAGAAAACTCTGGAGGAACTTAATGTTCCATATCGTATTGTGATTGAACAATCAGAGTATGATAAGTATGCAGAAAATGTTCCAGAGGAAAAAATCCTACCACTACCAACGGACTTTCGTGACAATCCAAAATATGCCATACCTGATGAGAAAACTGGTCTGATTGGTGGTTCCATACCCGTACGTAACTTTGTATGGGAACACTCAATCAGTGAAGGTCATAAACGCCATTGGATTCTAGATGATAATATGCGACACATATATCGGCTGAATCGTAATCTAAAAACCCGTATGACAACTGGTTCATCATTCAGATTACTAGAAGATTTTACTGACCGATATGAAAATGTAAAACTGTCTGGTATGAATTATGCATTCTTTGCACCAGCCACAGTTAAAAAACCACCATATTATACCAACACTAGAATTTACTCTTGTATTCTAATTGATAATTCATTACCACATCGGTGGCGCGGCAGATATAATGAGGATACAGACTTATCACTACGAGTACTCAAAGATGGTAATTGCACAATGTTGTTTAATAACTTTTTGGTTGGTAAAGCAGCAACAATGACTATGAAAGGTGGTAATACCGAGGAGGTTTATAACATTGAACAAACCGGTGACCGCCATGCCAGAGATGGTAGTGATTTTGATAATCGCCGTGAATTTGCAGATTCATTGGTTGCCCAACACCCGGACGTTGTCAAGGTGGCATATAAATGGGGTCGTTGGCATCACGATGTAAATTATTCTGTCTTTGTTCAAAAACCAGAGAAAAAGTCAGGTCTAAATATACCAAAGGGTATTAATGAACACGGAATGGTTCTAAAACCTATATCGCCAGAAGAACATGATATTGAAGGAGAAGAATATGGCGACCAATAAACTTAATGTTGATAATGTATCCAATAACCTGTTTATCCTTGCTGGTCAAGAAGATGAACGTACACCATATGATTGGGATAATATGCCAGAATTTGTACAAGAAGAAAATGAAGCCTTTGCCAAGATCACTGTTCGACTTCGTAGTCAAGAGGACTTGGATAAGTTCATTGAATTGATGGATCAAAACATCACACCAAAAACTAAATCAATTTGGTATCCAGCATTGGATCGTAACCGTAACTCACTTTTACGTTGGATGGACGAGGAGTAAAAAAATGCAAGTTTATGTGACAGATATTTTTGGCGATAATGTAAAAATATGGGATGATAAAGAAAATCCTAGATGTGAAATCTGTGCCATAAAAGGAAGAGCTCCAAGAGGAGCCAAAAATAAATATGCTGTTGAAAAGGCAATTTTATCAAAAAGACCACATCAATCAATAGCTATTGATAATTTAACAGCTGAAAAATTACAACAACCTAGACCACCAGAACTACCAAAAAATCATGCCTATGTTTGTAATAGTTGTTATGATGTTTATCTTACAAAACAAAGAGACAAAAAAGATATACCTAACACTTTACCATTGTAACTGGATGTGATATAATACTATTATGCAAATATCAGGTACTATATTTAAATCTTTATTTGACAACAAAACTCAAGGCAGGTTTGATCTAGCAAACTTTGACGCCTTTGAACGAGTACTCTATGAGCTCTCAGAGGTCAAACGTAAGGATAAAAAAGATGCATCCTTGATGTCACCTGCTACATATTTGGCAGATACCACTCGTAAAAATGATAATGTCATTGAATGGTCTGGTTGGTGTTGTGTTGACATTGATGATTATATTCCGAAAGGTAAACTAGAAGATGATTTACTTGGTAAGTTTGGTTCTTATAGGTTTGTGTGTTACTCTACTGCTAGTAGTACGGTCGACCGTCCAAAGTTTAGACTTGTGTTCCCACTTACAACATCGGTTGAACGCGATAAAATCAAACACTTTTGGTACGCACTCAACACAGAGCTTGGAGACCTCGCAGATAAGCAGACTAAAGACTTATCTAGAATGTATTATATCCCTGCAACGTATGCTGGTGCTCATAACTTTATTTTCAGTAATAGAACTGGTAATTATATTGATCCTAATGAATTGATGTTTAAGCATGAATATCATCAGAAATCAAATTTAAATAATTTCTTTGATAGATTACCTGAAGCCATTCAGGAACAGATTATTGAACACCGTAAATCAAAACTTGATAATACAAATATTGTTTGGTCATCATATAGAGATTGTCCATTCTTTCCTAGAAAACTAGAAGCAGAATATCGTCTTATTAACAATACCGGTTGGTATCATAAAATGTATCAAATTATGATTGCCATTGCAGGTAATGCCATAAAGAAAAACTATCCAATAAACTCTGCAGAAATATCCAAAATGTGTAGGGAATTGGATATGGAAACCGGTAATTGGTACGAAAACCGACCATTGGATAAAGAGGCCGATAGAGCCCTCGAATATGTTTACAAAAATATGTAATTTTTTTTAATTTTTTTGTAAAAAACACTTTACATTGTACTAGAAGTATGATATAATAGTAGGGTAAATGACAGAGGAGCTAAAAATGTCAAAATTCGGAATCAACTTTATTAGTGCAAAAGATGCAGGTTTAATTCTTAGTATTAAAACTGCTGAAGGTGAAATCGAACGTCGTGCAAGAGATTCACAAGATGTTGCAGATTGGATCAAGGAATTTGGTCTTGCCGAATCATGTTATTTCTCATCAACCATGGACTTTGCTGCAGAGGAAGGATTTCCAGATGATGATGCTGCAATCAGAATATTTGATCGTGGTGTAACTTTGGCTTGTGCTGCAGCATAATGGCTGAGTTCGGTAATAAAGGTTTTTGGGATAGTATTGGACAATATGTCTATGGTTATAGGCATCCCGTAACCGGTGAATGGCTTTATATTGGTAAGGGTAACGGCAATCGTGGCTCATCCCATATTAAAACCAAAGGGTTTAATGTAGATGATCTCTATATTATTGCCTGTAACCTGGAAAGATTTGAAGATAAGGTTGATTGGCAATCTTTTCTTTTGGAATCATTCTTAATTTCCTACTATAACCCAAACGGCAACAGTGTTTCAGGTCACTATAAGGAGTGTTTTATTATGTCGCGTTTTACAACTTTGTTTAAAGAATATAATGATGGACAACATGATAGTTTTGCTGAGTTTCCTCAGTGGTATGTTGAAAACTATGAAAAATTAAAAGGCAACATTGGTACACTTACCATTAAATCAGAAACTGTCCAGGTATTTGGCCAGACCAGAAACTCAATTGCAATGTCATTCTATGTGAATCCTGTTACTGATGAGGTTACGCAATGTGAGTTTTCAATTTGGGATGGTGCCAAAGTTGATGTACAGGCTCAGAGTGCCGAATTGGTAAAAATTCTTGCCGATGTTGGTTATGATGCATATGAGGTTGGTAAAAGAGAAAAGCATAAAAAGTTTCAGATTGATGAAACAGACATTCAAAAGGTCATTAATCTTTTTGTAGAGTTTATGTCCTAGTTTCGCTATATAATATCATAAGGAGAAATGATATGAAAAATATTGCAATCATCGGTCACGGTTATGTTGGTAAAGCCGTAGACTATGGATTCAACACCAACGAAGTAAATAAAATTCTAATTGATCCAGCTCTATATAATAACAGCATACAGGATCTACGAGGTACACGAATTGATGCATCTTTTGTTTGTGTTCCTACTCCTATGGGTAAGGATGGCTCTATTGATGCATCCATTGTTATTCAGACGGTTAAGGATCTGGCTTCAATTACTCAAGGAATGATTGTAATTAAATCAACTGTTGTTCCAAGTGTTGTGGAAGATTTATCTAATGTGCATCGTCACGTGATTTATAATCCAGAATTTCTAACTGAAAAGAATGCATTGGATGATTTTATTAATCCACCGATGCACGTATTTGGTGGTGATTCAAAAGCCACAAAAGACCTTGAAAGGCTTTATGAGGATCACTCACGGTGTAAACCATGTCCTGTATTCCATATGACTGCCATGGAAGCATCATTTGTTAAATATGGTATTAATTCATTCCTTGCAACCAAGGTTTTGTGGATGAATCAGTTCCAGGATATTTGTGATAATTATCATGCCAAATATAATGTAGTTGCAAATGTCATTGGTTCGGATCCACGTATCGGTCATAGCCATATGCAAGTGCCTGGTCCGGATGGTCGTAAAGGATTTGGTGGCGCCTGTTTCCCTAAGGATACAAAAGCATTTGCTCACTTTGCAGATAAAGAGTTTTCTATTCTGAATGAAGTCATTGAGCAAAATAACCATTACCGTGCACAATATGAACTTGATGATCGTGAAAAAGAACAAAATGTGGTTTACATTTAACTGTGGATGTGATATAATAGTCAAAACTTTGGGAGAATAAAAATGGCTAAAATTGCAATTACAGGTATTGCCGGCTTCATCGGTTTCCACCTAGCACAAAAATTACATGCTGATGGCCACCATGTCATTGGCTTTGACAACTATAATGACTACTATGATCCAGAGCTTAAAAAAGCCAGAGCTCAAGAACTTATAGACAGATGTGGCATTGTGGTTGAAAAAGGTGATCTTACTGATTCCAAATTTATGGACGATTGGGTTTATTACAAGAGACCTGATATCATTATGCACCTTGCTGCTTATGCTGGTGTTCGCCATTCAATGGTTGAGCCAGGTAACTATATTCAAAACAATGTTGTTGGCACACACAACCTAATTGAAGCCTGTACAAAAGCTGGTGTTGATAAGGTTGTTTTTGCATCCACATCCTGTGTGATGGCTGGTAATCCTTTACCTTGGAATGAATCTGAAAAACTTGGTAATCAATTAAATCCTTATGGATATACCAAAGCAGCAAATGAATCACAATTTATTGCATCAACAATACCTACGACTGTCGGTCTTAGATTCTTTACTGTGTATGGTCCGTGGGGTCGTCCTGATATGGCTCTATTTGATTTTACCAAAAATATCATTGCCGGTAATTCAATTGATCTATTTAATAATGGTGATATGATTCGTGACTTTACCTATGTGGATGATATTGTAAATGGTATTCAAATTATATTAGAAAAAAGTTTGCAAGATTCCGAGGCAAAAGAAATATATAATATTGGTAATGGAAGACAGGTTCCACTTATGGAATTTGTTGAGAACATTGAAAAACAACTCGGTCGTACGGCAGAGAAAAATTATGTACCAAAACATCCAGCAGATACTCAGGCAACCTGGTCCGATACCACAAAACTTCAGGCGTTAGGTTATAAGGCTGAAACACCTATTGAACAAGGTGTGGAAAATTTTGTGAATTGGTATAAGACATATTATGGAGTAAACTAATGAAAGTTGGTTTAACGGCATCAACATTTGATTTATTGCATGCAGGGCATATTGCAATGTTAAGAGAAGCAAAGTCCCAATGCGACCATCTTATCTGTGCCTTACAAGTGGACCCTTCAGCAGACAGACCTGAAAAAAACTCACCGGTACAATCCATAGTAGAAAGGTATGCCCAACTATCAGCAGTAACATATGTTGATGAGGTATTGGTTTATTGTACTGAACCAGATCTATTGGATATAATACAAATGTATCCCATTGACCTTAGAATTCTTGGTGAAGAGTACCGAGACAAAGACTTCACCGGAAAGGATGAATGTCGTAGAAAAGGCATTCAATTATACTTTAACAAACGTGAACACAGATTTAGTTCTAGTGATTTACGCAAACGTGTGGCCTTAAAAGAAAAGGGGAAATAAAATGTCAGCAACTCAAGAATGGATTAAAGAACAATTTGCTAAAGATTCACCACGAATCATTACCGAATATTCATTACAGCAACAGGTTGATGAGTTGACAAAACGTGTCCGAACTCTTGAAGAAGATTTAGCATGGAGGAAACAGGAAAGAGGATAATCTCATAGAAATCTCCCAAAGTAACTATGAGAAAACACTTGGAGGCTTTTTGCTTCCAAGTGTTTACAAATTGGGCTAAATGTGATATAATATACTATACAAAAATCCTAGGAGTAAAATATATGTCAATTATGGATAAATTGAAAAAGAACAGTAAATTGGACCATGCAGAAGTCCTTGCTGATTCTAAATTCTTTACAGAAAAAGACATGGTACCAACAGATGTACCTATGATGAACGTGGCCCTGTCAGGTTCAATGGATGGTGGTTTGGCTCCCGGACTCACGGTTCTTGCCGGTCCATCCAAACACTTTAAAACATCATTCGCATTAATTATGGCTTCTGCCTATCTTAAAAAATACCCAGAAGCAGCATTATTGTTCTATGACTCTGAGTTTGGTTCACCACAAGCCTACTTTAAACAATTTGGTATTGATACGACTCGTGTCTTACATACACCAGTTACTAATGTTGAGGAACTTAAGTTTGATTTGGTTGGTCAGCTTGAACAACTGGATCGTAATGACCGGGTATGTGTTGTAATTGATTCTATTGGTAACCTTGCATCCAAAAAAGAACTTGAGGATGCCATTAATGAAAAATCTGTTGCAGATATGTCACGAGCAAAATCATTAAAAGGTTTGTTCCGTATGACAACACCATATTTAAATATGAAAAATATTCCATTGATTGCTGTCAATCACACATATCAAGAGATGGGACTATTTCCTAAAGCAATTGTTTCTGGTGGTACTGGTATCTATTATTCAGCAGATAACATTTGGATCCTTGGTCGCCAACAAGATAAACAAGGCACAGAAATTAAAGGGTATCATTTTGTAATTAACGTGGAGAAATCACGATATGTTAAAGAAAAATCGAAAATTCCTATCTCTGTTAGCTGGGATGGTGGTGTGCAGCACCTCAGTGGTCTTCTTTCTGTTGGGCTGGATGGAGGCTATGTGGCTAAACCTAGTAACGGTTGGTATTGTTCTGTGGATAGAGAAACTGGAGAACTCAGAGACCCCAAGGTCCGGGAAAAAGACACCCTTACCGAAGAGTTCTGGAGACCAATTATAGAGGAAACAGACTTTAAAGATTATGTAAAAGAAAAATTTGCAATTGGAGGTAACCAATCAAATGAGCTCGATGTACAACCTGAAGATGATTGATCCAGAAGAAAATGTTACTTATGAGTTCATTCCTGGACCAGAATCAGAGGAGGCCTGGCATATTAGAATTATGGCAGGTCAATTCAATGAAACAGTAATTAAATATGGAGCAATTGGTTTTAATAAAGTTGCTGAGGATACCATGACATTCAATTTTGATATCATATCATCACCTGATTCAGAATTGACAGAAGAGGATCTTACACTACAGGAAACTGCAGGTGTTATTCTTCAACATATTATTTCAGAAGCTCTAAAAGCCGATAATGGAACCATTGCCCTAAACGAGGTAAAGCGTGCAAACTAATCTTGAACAGACCATCCTAAGAAATATTCTGACAGATGAAAATTATATGCGTAAAGTATTACCTTTCATCAAACCAGATTATTTCGAAGGTATCTATCGTATATTATTTAAAGAGGCTGGTAAATTTGTTGGCAAGTATAATAAACTTCCAACATCCGAAACTTTTAAAATTGAATTAGATCAAGCAGATAGATTAAATGGTGAAAACTATACAGTCGCCGTTGATCTTTTACCTCAGTTATTTTCTGCAGAAAAAATTGATGAGCAATGGCTGTTGGATAATACAGAGAAGTGGTGTCAGGATAGAGCCATCTATAACGCCATTATGGAATCCATTACCATCATTGATGGCAAACATGAAACACTATCGAAGGGTGCGTTACCTGATTTATTATCCACTGCGTTGGGTGTTGCCTTTGATACAAATGTTGGACACGATTACATTGACAACTTTGAAGACCGATACGACTTCTACCACACAGAGGAGTCCAGAATACCTTTTGATCTTGAATACTTTAACAAGATCACAAAAGGAGGTATTCCCAATAAAACTCTTAATATTGCTCTTGCTGGTACCGGGGTTGGTAAGTCTCTATTTATGTGTCACGTTGCTGCAAGTGCTTTGGTGGATGGTAAAAATGTTCTTTATATCACCATGGAAATGGCTGAAGAGAGAATTGCAGAACGTATTGATGCGAATCTACTAAATGTGCCTATTGATCAATTACCAAATATGTCACGTGAAATGTTCCGAACCAAAGTTGAAGACATTGCTCGTAAAACTACTGGTAAACTAATCGTAAAGGAATATCCAACTGGTTCTGCCCATTCTGGACACTTTCGTGCCCTATTAAATGAATTGAAATTAAAAAGACAATTTCAACCAGATATTATCTTTATTGACTACCTAAATATTTGTGCAAGTTCACGTATGAAAGGAATGGGTGGTGCTATCAATTCTTACAATTATATTAAGGCGATTGCAGAAGAACTCCGTGGTCTTGCGGTCGAGTTCGATGTCCCTGTGTTTAGTGCAACTCAGACTACACGTTCTGGCTATTCGAACTCGGATGTTGGCTTGGAAGATACATCGGAATCCTTCGGTCTGCCGGCAACAGCAGACCTCATGTTTGCCCTCATCTCAACAGAAGAACTAGAGAATATGGGTCAGATGATGGTCAAACAATTAAAGAATAGATATAATGATCCAACATATAATAAAAGATTTGTTATTGGTGTTGACCGTGGTAAAATGAGATTGTTTGACGTTGATGAAAATGAACAAACACTAACAGATGATACACCAGTGTTTGATAAAACAGAAATGCAGGACAACATGTCAAAATTCAAGGACTTTAAAGTAATATGAGACAGAGGATAAAGAGATGTCTATAAAAGAAATATCTCACCACTGGGGTGATCTAGAATATCAAGGAAGAGAAGCAATCGTTTATTTCGATACCAAAAAAGAATTGTTCTTTGTTGAATATTGGGAAGGTGATAGTAAAATCTCTTCTAGAGAAATGGTTTCTAATCATGGAGAT